>Ga0307434_1000026_pt1 | contig 129278 bp, 143 predicted proteins | sample SalMarWE160220MG_FD_202156 | JGI IMG/M metagenome (GOLD analysis project Ga0307434, IMG submission 202156) | Salt marsh sediment microbial communities from the Plum Island Ecosystem LTER, Massachusetts, United States - WE1603-220 | ecosystem: Environmental > Aquatic > Marine > Intertidal zone... | reverse complement strand
CGGTCGGCATCTTGTTCGGGTCATCTGGTCAATGCTCAAGAACGAAAGGGACTACGAACTCCGGGAGGTGAAGCCAATGTGACTTGAAAAATCAAGTGGAATGTTCTGGTCTTGCATTCCAACATCAAAGCTCGATCTGTTCTGCTGATTCCAACCGGGGTAATTCCGGGGGTGTAAACCTTATTTCCTCATCAAGTTATGGCATCTGTTCCCGGAATCGCGATGCCTCACGCACTCGGAGCGCCTAGCTTGACATTGGAGGCCATTTGCCCACAATTGAGGGCGATATGCCTACAAGGAAGCTTGTGGGTTCGTGAGGGTCTGGTTTTCCAATTCAACATCAGCGTTAGCCTTTTCTGCTAGTCCGTACTTCCAAAGTCACTGCTGGCTGTTGCGTAATGCGCACCGGGGTAGTCGACGCTCTCTGCGGTGAGAAGAAACTCACTCTTCACAACCTCTCCACAAAGGGCTATCATGAGAAGAGTTATCCAGGAGGTGGGGAGAATGGAAAGGAAAATCGTTTGGTTTGGGATCTTGTGCCTTACTATGGCGTTTCTGTTAGGACCAGCCGCGCTTGCTTTCGAGCAGAACCTCGTAGGGACAGAGTTTCGGTCAAACGGCGATCTGATCAGTGGCTGGTACTGGCTGCGAGATCAGGCTCTTCAACAGGTCGCGGAGTGGACCTTTGAGAACATCCCCGCAGGATCTTTGGATCTGAGGCTTGAGATCACGGCCCTGGCGACCAACCGTGCAGGCGGTGGGAGGGGTTTCCCCGCAGAGTTTCGTCTGATCTACGGGTTCCCTGGAAGCGGGATGATGGGAGGCGTCCTTGAGACACAGATGGTCACTCTTCCCAATGTCTCTCTCTCGGATGATCAGCTCGGCTACACGTGTCGAGGAGTGATAACCATCCCCAGATCCGCGTTTCCAGCGGCTTCCACCATCGTATTCAAGGTAGAGCGAATCTCGTACGATGACAACCATATCGCGTTCAACAAGGGAAGTCTCGTGATTCTCGCTCCTACCGCAGAGGCAGAGGCTCTCACGCTTAAGGTGGCAAGCCCGTCTGGCTTTGCGTCAACAGGGGATTGTATCCTGGGGACCGCCTGGTGCAGAAGACCGGCACACACCCTTGAGTGGACCTGGGGACCGCTCAGTGAGGGTGGATCGATCCTCGAGGCGGCGGTGAACCTCAACCTGTTGGTGACGAATACGCTCGATGGAGGAAGCGGCTTTGGTGCTGCTTTGCCGGTGACCGTGCTTGATCTTGCAGGCAAGGTGGTCGAGATCGGCACGGTACAACAACTTATAAATACCTTCAAACCTCGATTCAGCGGGGATAGCGGTGGAATCGGGTACGCGGCAAGCGGCGCCTACGAGCTGAAAGATCCCGAGATCATCTTGGATGGCTTCAAACTTAGGCTTGCCTGGCCCGCCATCGCCCCACTGGAAGAGGGAACTGAGCCGACCGGCACCACACGCCACTTCGGAGGAAGCGAAAAGAGCGCTCTTTTGGCCTACGTCGCTACCTCGTCGGGGGAAGGAACAGAAGCACCGCTTCAAATCACTGTTTACGACATCCTCAATGATCCTCTAGCCTACGAGGGAAAGACGGTACGCTTGGAGGCCCAGTTCTATGGATGGGCCGGAAAGCTTGTTGATTGTCCTCCCCCTGTAAGCCGAAGCGACTGGATCATCGGTGCTGATGGGTGGTACATCTATGTGACCGGTCCCGCTCCGGAGGGTTTGTCACCTTGGAACACCGAGGATTACTGGAAGCCCCTTTTGTTAGAGGGAACAGTACGAACCAAGTTAGAGCCACCAGCACGTGCATGCCCGTACCTTGAGGTGCAATCTGTCGAAGTTCTAGAAGAGACAGCCACGCGGGTGCTGGATGAGGACGATAACGGGCGAACGATCACGATGGATATCGGCAACACCCTGATAGTTCGCTTGCCCGGAAACCCGACGACCGGTTACCTCTGGGAGTGCACGCAGCCGCTTACGGAGGGTATTCTCCAACCGGTTGGTGAGGTGGAGTTTCAGAGCGAACCAGCCCCTTCAGGAATGGTTGGAGTGTCAGGGGTCTTCATCTTCCGCTTTCGGATCATCGCCTCTGGAACCGTTCCACTTCAACTTGTCTATCACCGTCCGTGGGAGGAGGAGGCTATCGAGACCTTCTCCGTAACGATCGTCGTAGGGGGACAAGAGAAATTAGGAAGCTGAAAAGTGGTGAGTGGGCTTTGCACACGGAGCTGCCAGTAGGCTATGCGTAGCGATGGCGATGAAGGAAGGAGCAATAAAGATCGCTGGGATCGGCCGGGTACGGCTGCGACTTATCCCGACTGAGCAGGAACTGATCCGGGCGGAGCGTGCAAAACGGGCGCGCGGTTTCTTCCTGGCACTCATCGAATCCCTCCTGATCGAACCGTCCTACGTGCGTGAGGACTGGGTGCGTCTTCCAGAGGGAGAACTGCGAAAGATAGCCCTCCTTATCGCGGAGGCAAACGAGCTTTCCCCGTACTTTCGGCCGAAGAGGGAGAAGCCGTTCTACAACGCCTTTAGAAACGCGTGGCGGATGAAGCGATCGAGTCATAACGAGGCGGTCTTCCAACGGGCAATCGCAGCGTGGAAGGCGCATCTTGAAGAGGGGATCTCCGCAGCAGCGGAGGCCTACGAGCGAGCAGTGGGAAAGGAACGGGAGATACTTGCTTCTCTGGCGCGGGCTGGGTTCGTCCTCGCGCCGACTGCCCTGGCGGAAGTTAAAGGGAACCTGGAGCGCCTGGAAGAAGACGAGATCGGTCCCTATTTTGAGACGCTCTGGCCGGACAAGGAGCTGGAAGAGCTTGTCGATCGCTTTTTCGACCTCGAACCGTTCCGCCGACGGGAGAGGATCATCCGAGATGCCTTCTCCGCCTACCTGCGCGGTGAGTACGCCCTCGCGATCTACGGCCTCTTCCCCCAGCCAGAGGGGGTGATGTGGGACTTTCTCTCCTGCTCTAATCCGGCTGAGGCACAACTTGAGGAGCTAATTGGGGCCCAGAACCGCACCTTCGTCACGGTGGAGGCGCTGATCCGTGAGGTCCTATCCCGCCTCATCGGGGAGGAGGATCTTCCCTTCTACCGGTTCGTCAAGTTCATCGAGTTTGCGGATGACGGTTCCCTTAACCGTCACGCCGTGGAACACGGGACTTCAATCGCGTTTGGAACGAGACAAAACGCCCTGCGCTTGATCCTCTTCCTCGATTTTGCGCACTTTGTTCTCGGTAAGGTGCTAGGATAGCTGGAAGCATCCAGCGTTCAGCGATCAGCAGTCAGCTTGCAGCTCCATTCGGAACCGATTGCTTCTCGATTGACATTGACCGTTTTGTTGCTACAATAGTAGCCATATATCAACTGTCAGAGGTGAATCATGCCGTTTGTGAACGTAAGAGACCTCCATGACCGTACAGCTGAGATTCTGCGAAAGGTTGGGGAAGGAAACCCGGTCTTTGTCACCCGCTATGGGAAACCAATCGCTGTTATCCGGGATCTTGCTGAAGAGGATCTTGAGGGGCTTGTCATGCTGTCCGATCCAAAGCTACGCGAGGGCCTAGGAGAAGCTCGCGCCGATGTAGCTGCAGGACGTGTGTCTGATCTGGACGATCTGATAGCTGAAACCGCGGCTGAGCTACGGTAAGAGTTGAGTTTTCGTGTCAAGGTAACACACAAAGCGAGAAGGGAACTTGGGCGTCTTCCAGCCAACCGGCGTTATCAAGTCCTAAATGGGCTCAAGAGACTCAAAGAAGATCCATCCCCAGATGGCGATGCAATCAAGGCAATTGCGCAAGACCCCAAAGGGAAGTTAAGACGGCTACGGATTGGCAACTACCGGATCTTCTTTGAGGTAGAAGAAGATGGGGGATTTGTGCTGCGATGTGTCCACAGGCAGACATTGGAGAAGGCTATACGCCAGTTGCTGCAGCGCTAGAAGTGCGCCACACAAGGCTCCTTCGACGCCGATGGGTTTGGCATCAAAAGGACATTATGTTGCTGGTTTTGCGTAGGTTTTATAGAAGGCTAAAAAGGTTCGAAAAACCCTTCCCGCAACAAAGGCGATCTTGTGTTGCGTAACGCCGGTCCCAGAAGATGCCCGTAGACAGCTTCTTGACAATAAAGAGATACTGGTCGGGGGGCGGAAGGTCACCTAAGGATGGGGGAACTGCAGCCTGTGAGGCTATGTCTGTCCCCGCATACCGACTCAACATGTATGGTGATGCGGTTCGCCCAGTCACGCCGGTAAGCCTACGCAGCGGGGCAGTGGACTACATGCGTGACCTTCTATCTCCCTATCGCAAAGACAATCTCTGGTGATGTCATTTCAAAATCACCGAATACCAAAGCGAAGAGAGACGCGATTTGCGCACCTGGTTCGAACACAGGGTCTGCTCCGACGGGATCATGCGAGTTGATTGGCAAAACCATTTCGATGGTCAGCGTTGCGTCATCGAGACCAAAAACAGTCACTGAGTAGGCGCCAACCACATCATTGGTACCTCCAAAGTCGGTATCTAGAGCATACTGAAGAGTGCGGGGATAGAAGCAATCCAGGGGGATTCCCTCGTACAGATCAAAGATCAACAAACCGTCCCCAGCGGTGAACTGTTCCCTATCCTTGTTTACGTTCCAGGCGACGTAAACTTCTTGGGCACCAGCCCTAACGAGATCTCCAGCGCTAGCGGCAAGGAGATCGGCTATTTCAATCGCAAGGAAGAGTGAGCTCTCATGAAGCTGTGCGAAAACAGTGAGAGGGTACTGACGATTCGGCTCTGTTCCAACATGCGAATCTAAGACTACTGCGACGTCGAAGAGCTCGGCACCGGTTATCGATCCTTCTACTATCTCGAGATCGATCGGGCCTAAGGACGAGGAAGGAAGCTCAATCAAAACCGGCTCTTGGAGGCGCGTAGGCCCCATGACCCACTTTACCTTGCCCTCGAGTTTGCGTTTAGCATCACCCTTTTCGCCTGCTCCTCCGATGTTGCTCTTCTTTGACAGAAGAAGCAGCGGAGCAGAAAGCGTTGCAGTTCCGTCTTTTCCCGTTTGCTTCGGAGCTTTTCCACCTAGGATCTTAGCCCCAGCCTCGACTTTGATTCTCTCTCTGCCAAACAAGGAAACATCCCCCCCTTTGTGCTCTGGAGACTTTGAGTTGGTGTTCCCTCCTTGCACAGTGGCTGTGCCTTTGATGACTATGGTTGTTGCTCCCACTGTCACCGATGATCCCGGGGCGTTCTGCACGCTTTTTCCTTCCATCACACCGCCGCATATGAATTTCCCAGTACCTATGTCGACGCTTTCTCCTGTGATCTTGCCGTCGTTGTCAATTATCCCGGTGTCTGGCGTCCCGAGGGTAACGAACTTTCCTGTTATCTCGCCTCCGCGCCAGTTTGTTATCTTTGTCGTTGCCTTTATTCTGATCTGCCCGTCTCCAATGATTCTGCCGTGGTTGCTTAGTGCGTGGACTTCCTTCCATCCCGAGCTTGAGATGGTGACAGTTGAGGTGGCAGGGATGACGGCTGTTTCTCCGCTCGTAGGCGTGTGGCCTTCTGACCAGTTGCTAGAAAGGTTCCAATAGCCCTTCTCGACTTTGAAGGTGTTGTTCAATCCAGAAACCGCGGTGCTGAAAGTGAATAGGGCAAGTAGCAATACTGAGACTGGTGTAAACAAAGCCTTGGCAAACTTTCGCATCTTCTTCCTACCTCCTTCTAATAAGGATTCTCTTCCTGTTCTAGTCTAAGACATAGCGCAGCCTTCCGCAAGAGTGTCCGAGATTGTGCTACCATTTCTGGGACAGTCAGTTCAGTGTTGCCCCGGGGTTAATGAAGAGATCTGATCTTGGCTCGTGCGGCAATCTGCGTCCGACGGAGCTCTCCACTGCAAAACAACGGACTACTTTCCTTTACCGCGACTTCCTGCCTGCTGATCGGTTCTACGGTCCGATGGGCAGCCCATAGAGTGTTATGCTACGAAAGGCTTCTGTTGCGAGTTAGAGGCCCTGTGATGCGAAGTATCTGAACTTGTTTCCTCAGTCCAGAACTGATGGTGTCTCCTTGTTAACGCTAGCTCCCCTGCGATTCACTGAGAGAATGGCCTTGTTTCAAAGAGAGCGTGGTGGGGCACTTCGTGCATCGCCTATAGATTTGTGATCGGGCTCAACATGACGTATATTGGTCATTGACATATCGCAAGTAAAGGAGGTGGTTCAGATGAAAAAGGCTCTTGCAGTTGTGACCTTTGCAGCAGTGTTGCTGCTTCCGGTATTTGCAGGGCAAGCATTTGACATCGAAGGGAAGCTCGGGACATCCGGCGCTCTAACAATAGCAGCAGAGTTGGACGTCCTGACAAACCTCACCATAGGTGCATCCTTTGGGGTCACGGGCCTCCTGACGGGCCAGCAAACACCATCTTATACACTTGGTCTTACAGCAAAGTACTGGCCTTTTACGAAACGAGCGCAATTTGCCCCCTACGTAGGGGTTGGCGGCTACGTTGAGCTACAGAATCTCCAGATGAGGCTCCTGCTGAATGCAGTGATCGGGGCACGGTACCACATCACTTCAAGGTTCTTTGGACTGGCAGAAGCCGCGCTCTTTCTCCCTATCGTTGATGTAGCAGCATGGTACTCGGATCTTGTACTTGGTGTTGGGTACCGCTTCTAGCTATGCGCTGGTCGGATCATTTACGTCGTTGATCGGTTCATCAGTAATGCCAATCAAGTAGCTGCTTATACCGCTACCGTCGTCGCTTGGCGAAAGGATTTAAGGGCGTCCTCCAGCTCCTCGTCAACGATGTGGGTGTAGATCATCGTCGTGGAGGGGTCATGGGGTCAGAGCTTTACTCTTGCATGCCAAGTCGTCTCTTTGCCACTGCACAGTAGATCATGTAAGCATTGGGATGCTGGTCGCATTGCAAGGGCTTTTTCAGCAGGCTTGGGGATGAGGTCTTTCACTGCAACATTAAAAGGAAGCGTTACTCCCTTGCACGGACTTAAGCATAACTCTCCACAATGAGAACGCGTCATGAGTTTCAATCTGGCGGTGTCGTCGTTGTTTCACCGGGCTGATCCAATACTCCCGCAGTGTCCAGGTAGTCGAGAATCCCTTTTAAGATGCCACGTGCGATCTGATTCTGGTAGGCAGAATCAAGCAGCTTGCCGCGCTCTTTATGGCAGGTGAGAAAACCGACCTCGACCGATGCAGCGGGTAGCGTTGTGTGGCGCAGGTAAAGCTCTTGTGATCGAACGCCTCGATCGCGGGCTCCGGTAGCGGCGACGAGGGCGTCCTGCACTGACTCTGCCAAAAGCCAACTCGGATCTCCCGGTGAACGGGTGTCATCGACCCATGTCTCCGCTCCATGGACCTCGGGGTCGTCAAACGCGTTTACATGAATCGAGAGGTAGAGGGCCGCCCCGACTTCGTCAGCCAGTTGGATGCGCTCTAGCTTGTCGACAGTGACGTCGGTGGTGCGCGTGAGAACAGGCTTCAGGCGGGGTTGCGCCTCAACCAACTCCCTCACTTTCTTGACGATCTCGAGATTGACGTCCTTTTCCAGGATGTCACCGACCACTGCCCCTGGATCGCGCCCTCCATGGCCGGGATCGAGAACGATGATGACAGATGGCGCTTCCGGCTCCGTTGTCACGGGCTGTGTGTCAGGCGCGGGCCGTTTGAAGACGCCAGCAAGGAGAAGGGAGACGATAACCACAACCATGACGATGAACAAAGCGATAAGGATCCTCTTCATGACACCAGACTAGTCGATGACCGTGCAATAGCTGTGGTTCCCTGTCCGATCCGAGGTGCCCATCTGACGGACTCTCGGAATCGACATACGTCCCTTACGATAAGCGGTTCGCTTGTCCCAAGTTCACTCTCGACATACGATGAGCCAACGATTAACAGGAGTGTTTAAGATAGCACGATCAAAATGGCTCTTGTGGGTCTTACTCGTCGGTGCTGTTCTCCTTCTTTCCGGATGCTTCGTCCTCACCGTACTTGACGAAAGTGATAATGGAACCGTCAAATCCATCAAGATCGGGAACACATTGTTGATAAGACTTGCAGGAAATCCCACCACCGGGTTCGTGTGGGAGCGAACGGATTCCCTGTTGGAAGCCGTGCTCGAACCGTTGGATGAAGGGGTGTTTATTCCTGACGATGAAAACCTCGTCGGAGCAGGCGGTGTGTGGGAGTTCAGGTTTAGGACACTCACTTTCGGGAGCACCCCTATCGATTTTGTCTACTGGCGCCCCTGGGAAGAGGAGATCGTCGACACGTTCTCCGTGATGATCATCGTTCGATGACCTCCATCGATTTCCCTCAAGCGGTGGTCTCTCTCTGAGGGGGGTGAGCAACTTCGATCCCGTTTGCTTGATAACCTCCTCCATGCCTGTTAGGCTTTAGGTAAGAAGTGAAATTCCTCGTTTAAGGGGGTGGAGTATCCAATTGTTGGCTTCTAAAACCAAGGGAGGGCAATTTGATATAGGAGGTATGATTGTGCGCAGTACAGATATCTTGATCATCGGTGGAAGTGCAGCCGGCCTTACCGCCGCTATTTCCGCAAGACGGTTTAACCCAGAGGCGAAGATTACGCTTATCAGGAAGGAAGAGAAGGTCCTTATTCCGTGTGGGATACCTTATATCTTCGGGACTCTGGACTCACCGGAAGACGACTTGATCCCCGATGCGGTGCTGACCGAACATGATATCGACCTGATTGTGGATGAAGTTGTCTCCATCTACAAGGGGCCAAAGACGGTCACTACGGCAGGCGGGGATACGATAAGCTATGAGCGGATGATCCTGGCCACAGGCTCTTACCCATTGGTCCCACCCCTGCCGGGGGTAAACCTTGAAAACGTCTTCAGCGCGAAGAAGGACATCGTCTATCTGACGAAGCTAAAGCAAGCTCTACGTCAGGCAAACGACTTGGTGATTATTGGTGGGGGGTTCATCGGGCTGGAGTTTGCCGATGAGTGTAGAAAGATCGATAACCTAAATAGCGTAAGTATAATCGAGCTTCTCCCCCACTGTCTTCTCTTAGCCTGTGACAGTGAGGTGTGCGTGCGAGTGGAGGAAGAGTTGAAAAAGGCCAAGGTAAATCTGCTCACCAATAGGCGGGCAAAGGCCATCCTGGGTGAGGGTAAAGTCGAGCAGGTCGAGCTGGAGAACGGACACAAACTCAAGGCGGATATCGTCATCCTGGGGATCGGGGTCAGACCAAACATCGACCTGGCAAAGAACGCCGGGTTACAGGTGGACGATCGAGCCGGTATATGGGTGGATTCCTGGATGAGAACCAGTGACCCCAACATCTTTGCCGCCGGGGACTGCGCACAAAAAACCTGCTTTTTGACCAGGGGGCCGTGCTTACTTCGGCTCGCTTCGATAGCGACCATGGAGGCCAGGGTAGCGGGAGCGAACCTGTTTTCGCTACGGCAACGCGCCGCTCCCCCAATCGGTGTGTTTGGGACCGTAATTGGTGATTTATCCGTTGGATCAGCCGGGTTCACCGAGCGGCATGCTCGGGAGGAAGGGGTCGAAATCATCGTGGGAAAGGCAACAGCACTGGATAAACACCCGGGGACCCTGCCCGGTGCTCGGGAGTTGACGGTGAAACTGGTGTTCATGAAGGGTTCCAGAAAGCTAATCGGAGGACAGGTCTACGGAAGCGATAAGACAGGTTACGTGGCTAACTGCATCGGCTCCCTCGTTCAGCAAGGGTTGCGTGCGGATGAGCTGGTTACCTTTCAGGTCGGTACCCACCCCAAGTTAACCCCCTCGCCGATTGCCCACCAGATTGAGAACGCTGCCGAAATCGCCCTAGCTAAGCTGCTCTCTAGTTAGGTTAGCAGAGCGAAGGAACGGTGAGCGGAGGGATCAAGCCTCAGCTGCTTACCGTTCCTACTGTTTCGTTCAGGTAGAGGTCTATCCCCCGCGCAGCCTCGTGGCCGTTGGCAATGGCCGTAATAACGTTCGGCCCCTGGATCATGTCCCCGCCGAAGAAGAGCCAGGGGAGGTTGCTCTGGAAGTGCTCGTTTACCTTGATCCGTCGCCCTTCGTACTCCAGCTGTTCTTTAACCTTGTCTGAGAGAAAGGTCTCATCCAGGCTCTGGCCGATCGCCTTCCGGATCACTGGGATTGTTTTCTTGTGGTAGTTAGAGCAGAGCGTCTCGTTATTCTCATTTGATGTTGATGCTAACAGATGCCACGGAAGAGCCGATGGGGAGGAGACTCCTGGCGAGACTGAAGAAGGATGGTATAATTTATACTCAAAGGCAGGGAATTACACGTTCGGGAAGACAGACCGGGAAGAATCGCTCATGCGAATGGTTTGCACAGTGGCGCTCTTTGACGGCCATAGGCATGAGTGTCGGAGATCATCACATGCAAAAAGGGTAAGCCGCACTAAATGGTACGCTGAGAGAAGAGCCTGTTACCTTGGGCGACAGTCAAGGAGCTTCCGGCAATGGGCAATCAAGGAGTTAGGGCAACAGACTCCGCCTCCGTCAAGATGAGAAACCTAGCGCGAATAAGTGTACGCGGAGTTGTGCAAGGGGTTGGTTTTAGACCCTTTGTTTACCACCTGGCCCACCAATACAACCTGAAGGGGTGGGTGCGCAACACCTCGGGAAACGTTGAGATTGAGGCAGAAGGAGATGAGCAAGCATTAGAAGATTTTCTGGCCAACTTTGAAGCAAAGGCTCCCCCCAGGGCACAGATCGAACAGATTGAGACAACGTTCCATTCCGCCAAGGGGTACACCGATTTCGAGATCCGGAAGAGCCTAAGGCAGGAGGGCGAACGCCAGCTAGTCTCCCCAGACATCGCTACCTGTGATAATTGCAAAAGGGAGATCTTTTCCCCAACCGATCGCCGCTTTCGCTATCCGTTCACCAACTGCACCGATTGCGGTCCTCGATTTACCATTATCAAGGACATTCCGTACGACCGTTCAAGGACCACCATGCACAGGTTCATCATGTGCCGTGAGTGCCAACAGGAGTATGATCAGGTGCAAGACCGGAGATTCCATGCCCAGCCGAACGCATGTTATGCGTGTGGTCCAAGTCTGGAGCTTACCGATAGGAATGGCATGCCCATTAAATGCAACGATGTCATAGAAACCGCAAGTGAACTTCTAAAAGCGGGAAACGTTATGGCTATCAAGGGTTTAGGAGGATTTCATCTCGCTTGTGACGCAACGAATGAGACGGTGGTAAAGCAATTACGGAAAAGAAAACCTCGCCCATCCAAACCCCTAGCAGTGATGATTAAGGATTTGACAGAGGTTGAGAAACACTGTTCTCTCATCCCTGAAGAGCGGGAACTTCTTGAGTCTCCACAGTGTCCCATCGTCCTTTTGAAGTGGAAACAACATCTCTCCAATATCTCCTCAGCTGTAGCCCCCAATTCGAAAGTTCTGGGGGTCATGCTTCCTTATACCCCCTTACACCACGTCCTCATGAGGGATGTGGAACGCCCACTCGTGATGACGAGTGGTAATCTCAGCGGAGAACCTCTAGCCAAGGATAATCAGGAGGCGTTGAGCAAACTCGGCAAGATTGCCGATTATTTCTTGTTTCACAATCGCGATATCTCTGTCAGTTGTGACGATAGTGTCTGCATGGTGGAAGAGGGAATCCCTCAGGTCATTCGACGGGCTCGCGGCTATGCTCCATATCCTATTCTCCTTCCCTTTGAGGCAGAACAGGTTCTTGCATGCGGCGCTGAATTAAAAAACACATTTTGCCTTACTCACGGGGCACACGCTTTCCTGAGTCAGCACATAGGCGACATGGAGAATGAGGAAACTCTACGGCATTTTGAAAATACTATAGAGCTTTATGAACAGCTGTTTCGCATTGAACCCGCTCGCGTGGCATATGATATGCACCCAGAGTACATCTCTACAAAGTACGCCCTCGAACTTGGCTCCAAACATGGGTTGAAGCTCATCGCTGTACAGCATCATCATGCCCACATTGTTAGCTGTCTTGTGGACAACGGGAATAAGGGTCCCGTCATTGGAGTTGTGTTCGATGGTACTGGATATGGCACCGACGGTAAGATCTGGGGAGGAGAGTTCCTGGTTGCTGATTGGCATGGCTTCGAAAGGGTGGGACAGTTGGAGTATGTGCCCTTGCCTGGAGGGGAAGCAGCGATCAAGAAACCTTATCGTATGGCTTTGAGCTACGTCTATACATTGCTCGGAGAAGGCTTTTGTCTGGAAGATTTGCCTTTAAGTGAGATTGATCTCATCGAGCGAGATGTGATCAGGAAGCAGATTAAGCAAGGAATTAATTCGCCGCTAACCTCATCAGCCGGGAGGCTCTTCGATGCGATCTCAGCAATCACCGGGGTGCGAAAAGAGATAGACTATGACGCGCAGGCGGCAATCGAGCTCGAGATGCGTGCGCAGGAGGAAACAAGGGGAAACGGAGCCTATCCGTTCACGATCGATGAGCAGCAGACGATGCGGGTGGCTCGGTTGGCGGAGCTGATCGCGGCGATCATACACGATGTCAAGAACGGGGTATCCCCCGCGATCGTATCTTACAGGTTTCACCATACAGTAGCGTGTTTGATCGCGACGATGTGCAAGCGGATCGCCGAGGACCGAGGAATCGGCCAGGTGGCTTTAAGCGGTGGGGTCTTCCAAAACCGGCTCTTGCTCCGGTCGACCATCACCGCTTTGAAAGATGAGGGGTTCACCGTGCTGACGCATCGACTGGTACCGTGCAACGACGCTGGGATATCGTTGGGACAAGCGGTGATTGCCAATTTCCAGTAACATTGCAGAGGAGGAGGTCATGTGTCTTGCCATTCCAGCGCTCATCAAATCGATAGAAAACGAAGAAGCTGATGTTGACATGGGAGGCATCACGCGCCGGATCAGCCTGCGGCTGACCCCGCAAGCTAAAGTGGGGGACTATGTCATCATTCATACCGGCTATGCAATAAACATCTTGGATCAACACGAGGCCCGAGAGACCCTCAAACTTTTCGACCAGCTGGCGAAAGCGGCCGAGGAGGAACGTTGAAGTTCCTCTCTGAATTTAGAGACGGGAGACTCGCCAAAGGGGTGGTCTCCCAGATTCACCGTCGATCAGAGACGCCGGCGCGGTTCATGGAGTTCTGCGGTGGTCACACAGTTACAATTTTCCGTTACGGAATCCGTCAGATCCTCCCGGCGACAATTGAGATGCTCTCCGGGCCAGGCTGCCCGGTCTGCGTCACGGCAAACGCGGATCTGGATAAGGCCATTGCGTTAGCACAGACGCCAGGTGTAATTGTCACGACCTTCGGCGACATGCTCAAGGTTCCGGGAAGCGACTTAAGCCTGCAAGAGGTCAAAGCTGAGGGCGCGGACGTCCGTATGGTCTACTCCACCATGGACGCCGTCCACATCGCGGAAGAGAATCCCAGTAAACGCGTGGTTTTCTTGGGGATCGGATTTGAGACCACGGCACCAACGGTTGCGGCGTCAATCCTCCATGCCGAGGAGAAACATCTCAAGAACTACTACGTCCTTTCTGTACACAAGCTCTGCCCACCCGTGATCAAGGCACTCCTGGATTCGGGGGAGGTCAATCTCGATGGCCTCATCTGCCCGGGTCACGTCTCGGCGGTGATCGGGTCAAGAGCTTGGGATTTCATTGCCCGCGATTACGCGATCCCCTGTGTGGTCTCCGGCTTTGAGCCGTTGGACGTCCTACAGTGCGTCGACATGTTGGTGACCCAGGTCGAAGAGGGGAACTCCAAGGTGGAGATCGCCTACCGAAGAGGAGTACGTCCTGAGGGAAATCCCGAGGCTCTGAGGCTGATGGACGAGGTATTTGAGGCGTGCCCGGCCCAATGGCGGGGAATGGGCACGATTCCCGACAGCGGACTGAAGTTACGCAGCACTTATCAGCACTTCGATGCCGAATACGCATTCGACATCGATCCTGGCCCGACCCGCGAGCCTCAAGGGTGCATCTGCGGCGATATCCTGCGAGGGGTCAAGACGCCCCTTGATTGCCGTCTGTTCGACAACGGCTGTACCCCTGAGGATCCGGTCGGCCCGTGCATGGTCTCATCGGAAGGAAGCTGCGCGACATACTACCTTTATGGGAGGAACAGTGGCCGATAGGATCCTATTGGCGCATGGAAGCGGGGGAAAGCTCGCCCATGATCTGGTGCAAGAGATGTTCGTCGATGTGCTTGGTAATCCGATTCTCGCTAAGCTCGACGATGCCGCCATCTTTACGGCAAGCGGGCGGTTGGCCTTCACCACCGACAGCTATGTGGTGACGCCCATCTTCTTTCCCGGTGGGGACATCGGAAAACTCGCGGTCTGTGGCACCGTCAATGACCTAGCCATGTCCGGGGCTCGGCCACTATATCTCTCCCTTTCCTTCATCATTGAGGAAGGGTTTCCGCAAAAGGATCTAGAGGAGATTGTAAACTCTGTTAAGGAGGCCACCGATGAAGCAGGGGCGATGATCGTCACCGGCGATACTAAGGTGGTAGATCAAGGAAGCGCAGATAGGCTCTATATCAACACCGCTGGCGTAGGCGCCGTTGCTCCGGGGCTCAACATCTCTGGGTCAAATGCCCAGCCTGGGGATAAAGTGCTCCTGTCCGGTCCGATCGGCGACCACGGCATCGCAGTGATGAGCAAACGCGAGGGGTTCAGCTTCTCCACGAAACTTGAAAGCGACTGTGCCCCACTTAACGATATGGTCGCTGATATGCTGGCGGCAAGCTCGAATATCCATTGCTTGCGCGACCCAACACGTGGGGGCTTGGCAACTACCTTAAACGAGCTTGCGAAACAATCGGAGATTAAGATAATCATCGAAGAAGAGCAGCTCCCGGTGCATGACGAGGTATTGGCGGCGTGTGAGATGCTCGGGTTCGATCCCCTCTATGTAGCCAATGAGGGAAAGCTCGTTGCCGTGGTAGCCGCGCCCGATGCTGAGCGCGTTCTCAACACTATGCGGAAAACACGCTACGGGAAGGAAGCGGTGATTCTTGGTGAGGTGGTGGAAGGAGATTCAGGACGTGTTGTGATGAAGACCCATCTTGGGGCAACCCGAATCGTCGACATGCTGGTCGGGGATCTTCTGCCGAGGATCTGCTAGCGATGCATGAGTTGTCGATTACAAAGTCGATGCTTGATCTGGTTTTGGATCAGGCACAGAAGAACGGGGCCAAGAGGGTTCAGGGGATCAATCTAGTCATCGGCGAGATGTCCGCTGTTGTCGATGATTGCGTACGGTTTTACTTCGATTTTCTAAGCAAGGGAACCATCGCCGAAGGGGCACAGCTCTCGTTCAAGGCTGTTCCCGTCACGGCACGATGTCAAGCCTGTGGTGAGGAATTCGAACTTGAAGAATTTAACTGGGTATGCTCCGAGTGCGGAGGGGCCCGCATAGATATCGTGAAAGGCAGAGAGCTTTATCTAGAAAGCATAGAGGTAGAATAATGGAAATAAAGGTCCTCAAGGACATCCTGAGTGCTAACGATAAGAGAGCGGAAGAGAACCGAGCGTTGTTGAACAGCCATAACATACTAGCTGTGAACATAATGGCCTCTCCCGGTGCGGGCAAGACCAGCCTCATCTTGGAGACGATCAACAGGTTAAAGATGGGCATCAAGATCGGCGTAGTTGAGGGGGATGTGAGTTCAAGTCTGGACGCCGAAATGGTAGCCAAAGAAGGGGTCCCCGTCGTTCAGATTAACACCGGTGGGACGTGTCATCTCGATGCCAACATGCTTTCTAATGCTCTTTGCAACTTACCCCTCCAGGATATCGACCTGCTGCTTGTCGAAAACGTCGGCAACCTGATCTGTCCAGCGGGGTTCGCCCTCGGCACCCACAGGGATGTTTTGGTTTCAAGCGTCCCTGAGGGGGATGATAAGCCGTACAAGTATCCCGCGATGTTCAGCCAATCGGACGTCGTGGTCCTAAACAAGATGGACCTTCTCCCACACCTGGACTTCGACCGGCAGGCCTTCTTCAAAGCGGTCAAAGGGATAAACGGGAGGGCGAAGATCTTTGAGCTCTCTTGCAAGACGGCTCAAGGGATTCAGGAGTGGATTTCATGGCTCTTGGCCCAGCTAAAGCACGCCTTAGAGATCTCGACTTAGTCTCCGAGAGGGAAAATCTCGATGAGAACATCCACAAGCCATTGGACCGTTTGTCTTACATTGGGAGACATGGATTGCCCAAGTTGCGTCTGTGCGGGCTGGATCCCAACAAAATATGGATCAGCTTCAGTCTCTTCGCAGACTACATTGACGAATACACGAGGGGAAAGAGTGTGTGTAGAGATGATCGCGGAGTTTAACTGTTCGGGTTTGAACATACATATCGTTCCGGCCGAGGCTCCAAAGTCAATGGCGTCAATGACGAGTAGATTCTCTGGAGTGCTTTTAACGATAGGCCGAATGTAATTCTCAGGCACAGTACCGACATCCATTACTCCGGCACAAACCTTCCCGTAGAGTTGTTGACACACCAAGGGACCGGCTCCATCATCACCTTTCAAGGTGTTGCCAATCCCGACGATAATCGTCCTATACCCTCGCAGTTCTCTTAGCTTCTCAAGAACTTCGTCAGCGGTGCTCACAGCATTCCTACAACCGAATATTCAGTTCGTATTTACACTTAGGACACAGGATTCGCATGAAATCGCTTGTTTGGACGGCTCTATCCTCATGTGTCTGCGAATCGGTATCTCGCAGTGTCGTGGCTAGCTCTCTGCCCTTGGCAAGCAAGAGCGAAGGATTGCTGTAGGCCAGGGGACCAAGTTTTTCATAGAGCCAAACGAGGTGTTTCTTGGTACCTATCACTGCACCACACTTTTCGCATAGTTGAAGTTCATATTCGTGGGTCTCAATGGTGCTCCCCCTATCCATAGTGGCCAAATCCCACTCGTTTGAGAGTTCTATGCCGTCTTCTGTCGTGCAGTTGTCGCTGCAATTACCGCAAAAGATGCAGGTATCATACCGAAGGGTAAGTCTTCTTACCGGTGGATTGGCATCAAGATCGTCGACTTGAGTGAGTGCTTCGGTCGGACACACATTCACACACGCACCGCAGCCGATACAGGTATCAAGATTGAATTCAGGCTTTCCTCTGTATCTCTCGGGAACTATGCAAGGCTCAGCAGGGAACCGAGTGGTGAATCGCGGTGAGAAAACCGCCGTTACTGCTTCTTTCAGTTCTCTTAGCTTGGGCAGCCGCATGGTCAGGCTCCCTTCGTACTGCTGTCTTCTTGGCTCTGATTGTCGATATCTTCTGCATACATGTCGACTACACTCTCTTCCCACAGCCTGACGCCAAAGGAATATGCGCCCTTGGCAATGGCATGGGCGGCAGTAGGAGAGGTTACCACAATGAACACGATGCAAATCAGCGCCTTGCCACTGATCGAGCCTGAACTGCAAGCGATGGCCACTCCTGCCAGCAGCAGACATGTGCCAAGGGTGACACACTTTGTGGCTGCCTGTAGGCGGTTGTAGACATCAGGGAAGCGAACGAGCCCGATGCAGCCGAACACATCGAATAGTACTCCGATCGTTATCAGCGTATATCCTGTAATTTCAGTCATCGAAACTTCTACCCTCCAGGAACTTGGACAACGCTATCGTACCGATGAAACTCAGAAGCGCCCAGGCAAGGGCGACGTTGAGATAGAAGTCGCTCTTTGTCACCATCCCAAGGATGGCGCAGAATCCTACTACCACTGTGCCAAGAATGTCGATGGCTACGGTCCTGTCCGGAGCAGTAGGGCCGCGCCCTAGTCGATATAGGCACAGGAAGCAACACACGCACAAACCAGTGTAGAACAGCGTTATCATAACGTCCCCTTCTACTCGAACACCTTCTTCAAGAACCACTCAAACCTTTCACCGATGAGCTTTGTCGTCTCCTCGATATCGGTAACCCTCACGTTTATCCAGTGCACGTACAACACACCCTCCTCTCCAACGTCTACGGTAAGCGTGCCTGGCGTAAGGGTAATAGAATTGGCCAATGCCGTGATACCTGAGTCTGAGCTCAGGTTAGTCTTGATCTTCACGATGCCGGGATGTATCGGCATCTTTGGATGCAGAGCGCGATAGACAACGTCCAGATTCGCCTTCACGATGTAGTAGAACAGTACTGGTAGATAGACAAGGAACCAGAATATGCGTATAGGCGAAACAAAGACATGGTGCTCCTTCGGCAGGACTTCGTGGAACAGAACAGCCACAACAGCGGAAACAATCAACCCTGCTACCAGTACCTGGATGTCGATCTTCCCGTCAGCAAATGGCCATGTGTACACGATCCAAGCGACAAATCCCAGGCCGAAGTGAACGAGTCGTCTCATACTAACACCTCTATTGCGTACCGATTACTTTGGTAGAATACTCCAATCCATCCACCAACGCCTTCACTGCTGGATCAAGGATACTGCTCCTTAGCGAAGGAATTATCACCAACAGGCACATCAGGATGCACAGACACGCCAGACTGACCATGGCAACGACCATAGCGCCCCTGTGTTCCCGTATCTGCCTCAGCGGGTCCGGCAGCTCACCAAGGAATACGTGCCGTTGGACCTTCAAGTACATGATCAGCGTGCATAGGCTGACAAAAACGATCACTACAGCGACCCAGATGAAATGGGCTTGAACAGCGGCAATTACGAGAATCAACTTGCTCCAGAAGCCGCTGAACGGGGGAACGCCGGCAACTGAAGCCGAGGCAACCGTACAGGTTGCACGTGTGAACGGCAACTTGGCTGCCAGGCCTCCCATCTTCTTCATATCTCGTGTGCCGGTAGACATCTCCACTGAACCACTTGTCAAGAACAACAGAGACTTAGAAATAGAGTGATTGGCCAGATGGAATAGACCGCCAAGAAGGGCCAGTGAGGCCCAGGTCGGGTTCCCTCCCTTGGCGAGGATGAGTCCCCCAAGACCTATACCAAGGACAACATACCCTACCTGACTGATGCTTGAGTATGCAAGGAGGCGCTTGAAGTCCCACTGTCCTATCGCCAGGAACGCGCCGGCGACCATGCTGGCGAGACCAAGGATGACCAGGATCCATCCTGTGTGAAGTGAGATACCAAACACGTTGAACAAGATGCGAGCAAGGGCGTAGATGCCGAGCGTCTCGATCAATATACCTGAAAGCATCGCTGAAATTGGGGCCGGCGCTGATGGGTGCGCATCAGGTAGCCAAGCGTGGAATGGCACCAACGCAGCCTTCAGAGAGAAACCGCCAATGAAGAAGCTTAGGGCGAACGTAAGTCCTAGATTCAGACCTGATGCCTGGATCGCCTTGCTGATGTAGGCCATGTTAAGAGATCCTGTGTTTCCGTAGACAAGACCGACTGCGAACAGGATGAATATCGATGCAATGCTTCCTAGCACCATATACTTAAATGATGCCTCTAGCTCCTCGGCCCCACAACCGAATCCGACAAGGGCGTACGATGCAATGGAGGCAATCTCCAGGAAGACAAACAGGTTGAAGATATCTCCTGAGAGCACTACGCCGTTCATGCCGGTGATCATGAGCAGGAACAGACTTAGATACTTCGCCTTGGCGGTGTACTGCTCCATGTAACGAGCGCTAAACAGCATCGCAGCGGTGCCGACTGTACTGATCACCACGAGCATCAGCGAACTCAGGCCGTCAAGGACGAGGTTGATCCCAAGCGGTATCGACCAGTTACCGATATCATAGACACCGGACTTGCCGATAACAGCGATTGCCAGTCCTAATAACGAGGCGGTAGCCAGGTTGGCTAGTAGGGTGGCGATCCGTTTGCCTCTCTTGCCGAAGATCGGGAGCAGGAATGCTGTTACCAATGGCACAGCGACGAAGACGGGCAACGGTATACTCATCCCCTCAACCTCCGTATTTTGGTAATGTCAAATGTCTTGTACTTGCCATAAATCCTGATGCACAAGGAGATCATCAGTGCTAGCGATCCCAGACTGATGACGATTGAAGTGAGGACGAGCGCTTGGGGTAACGGGTCGACAGATCCGTTAATGAAGCTAGATAAGACCTGTCCGGTCTCTGGATTCAGGTCACCCTTGCCGATTATCGGAGCTATTCCGTTTGTGCGATAGCCAAGCATGATAAGAAACAGGTTAACGGCGTATTCCATGACGACAATACCGATCACGATCTTGACCATGTTCTTCTTTGTAATCGCGCAGTACAGCCCGATCATGAACAGAAGAAAGCACAGCGCATACAACATGGTGTCACTCCTCCTCGTCGTTCGGTTCTTCGCTCCCGGCTTCGTAATGACAGCACATAGATAGGGTGAGGATGATCAAGAAGAGTGATGCCCCCACCTTAAGACCGATAGCGATATTGGAAAGCGGTATCGTCCCCGCGCTGATGAGTCTCAACGACTCTCCGGGCAGGTACTTCTGATACAAGAAGTTGGCAAAGAATGCTCCGCCGAAGGCAAGCCCGAGGATTGCCACTAGCGCGAACAGAAACGCGCCAACACAGTCCAATTTCGATGCCAGGCCCAGCGGCAGATTATCTTCAACGAACTCCCTACCGTAGGCGAGCATAAGCAGCACGTAGGAGGAAGCCAGGATTATGCCGCCGGCAAATCCTCCACCAGGTGCAAGGTGACCGAACAGAATGATGTAGATGCCAAACAGGAAGATAAGCAGCTTTACCCAGCTACTAATCGTCTTGACTATTACTGTCATCCCTTTCATTCCGTCGATCCTCCTAGTCTCCTCTTGCTCTTCTTCCGTAGTATCACACTGGCACCGAGGATCGAAGTGAACAAGACAGTCGCCTCTCCGAGTGTGTCGTAGGCACGGAAGTCAAGGATCACCGAGGCGACGATGTTCGCCGCTCCTGTTCTCTGGAGTCCTTCACTGAGATAGACCTGTGAAGCGGCGTCAGGAACCTGAGTGAAGATGGCTGTACCAAAAGCAGGGAGCGTATCCAGGACCTTCATGCCGGCCAGGAAGATGACAGCAATAAGAACGATCGATACGACGACCCCGAAGAACTCCTTGTCCCCGCTGATGAAGGTAAGATCACGAGAGATGGTAGCACGAATCAAGATAATCAACCCTAGAACTTCTACCACAATCTGTGTTATTGCAATATCCGGTGCAGCCAGGAACAAGAACATCAGCGAGCCGACAAACCCGATCGAGCCGACACAGATCACCGCACTAAGCAGGCTTCTGGTCTCTACCGCGATGACGGCGGCGATTATCATGAACAGCATTAATACGTAGAGTATCAGCATAGTTTTATCACCAGATCCTGCACAATACAAACAGCAGCACCACTAAGCCGAACGTCACCCATGTCAGGTACATCGGCAATAATCCCGAATGCAACCATCGCAATAGGCCTGTTACGGCCAGTCCTACCCTTCCTGATTGATTGTAGGGATCGAAGAAACCTCTTTCTTGCCAGCTGTAGAGTTGGCGCAGTCCGTTCATAGAGGAGACCGTCTTGTAGAAATGCGTCCCTGGAATGATCATCTGATCGTTCGGCTGCACCTCGCCGCACGTCCAGGTAGGTACCAGTCGGACTTTCTTTGATAATTGCCCGATGGCCAGTATGAGCAAGCCCAGAAGAATCCCGACAGCGATCAGGCCAGTAGCCAGTGTGGAATTCCACGTTCCAAGTAGTGTGGTGCTGGCATCCAGACCCAGTGCCGGATAGATGAACAGCTTGAGCGGTATGTAGTAGAAGACCCCGAAGAAGACGCACAGCGCAGCCAGGACGATCATCGGCGTTGTCTGCAACCATGAGGCCTCTTTCACGTTTTTCAGCCTGCTCGGAAGACGGGAGAGGAAAACAGAGTGGATGAGCTTGACAAACGAAGCCAGCGTCAATGCACTGCCGAACATGGCTGCAACAAGCCACACGGGCCAGAGCTTTGCAGCGGTGCTCGTTTGCGATGATCCCATATTGATTATACCCTGATAGACCATCCACTTGGAGACAAATCCGTTCAGTGGCGGGATCCCGGAGATGCTAAGCGCGGCGATCAGACAAGCCGTGAACGTGATGGACATCTTCTTGCCCAACCCCCCGAGTTTGTCCAGTTCTGCCGTGCCGGCCTGTTGCTCCACAGCACCGCCGCACAAGAATAGGCAACACTTGTATATCGCATGATTCAGCATGTGAAACACGCCACCAGCAATGCCCACGGGGGTCATAGTCGCTATGCCCAGGATCATATAGCCGACCTGGCTGATGGCGTGATAGGACAGGAGCTTCTTCAGGTTATGTTGAACCATGGCAATCATTACTGCGACGACTATCGTGCCCGCACCTATCAATGCCAGCAGTACGCTCAGCGCGCCTGACTGAAGGCTGAACAACCCCTTCACGACCAACACTAGCAGGTAGATCCCCAAAAGCTTGTCAATCGCGGCAGGCAGAAGCGCCATTACAGAGGCCGAAGCATATTCACCGCTAGTGGGCAGCCAGGTATGCAAAGGCATTGCACCTGCCTTAGTGATCGCTGCTGTCATAAGCAATAAGAAGGCTGCAATTGGAATAGCTGAGGTGGTTGCCAGGTTGATATCCGACATGACAAATGTACCCGAAAGTGTCCATACCATTGATATCCCAAGGAGGAAGGCTGCGTCTGATGCTCCAATCATTGCAAAGCTCTTTGTCGCTGCGAAATTGGAGTTCTTGCCTCCTGTAGTTATCAGGATATACAGCGAAGCGGTGACGATCTCCCAGAATATCAGCAAGAACAGTAAATGATTAGAAAGGAGTATTCCTGCCGAACCACCTATTGTTAATAGAATGGCTCCGTAGTACTCGTTCAGGCGTTTCGCCCCAGCCATCGATTTCAGGGAATACAAGGTTATTAGCAGCCCGAACCCCATGGCAAACAGTAATATAAAAGCTCCTAGCGGTTTAGCGTGTAACAACAGGTCCAGTCTCAGGTTGTCTATCTGGAGAATGGACCACGCATATTTCAGTGAGCCACGGGTAAATATCAGGATGGCTACTGCGAATGCAGCGACGGAAATACACAACGTCAATGCCTTGGATAATACCCTTATTCTGTCCGGCAAAAACAACATCACAAAGCCCACAGCCAACGGCAGGAAGATAGGAATTAATAGAATAGTGTCCACTTTATGAATCCTCCGGCTTCAGATGTTGCGAGCCGATCTCTTCTCTGATTCGGTCAGTTTTATCACGACTCAACTGCAACAGTGCCTCATAGTCGTGAGTGATCTTGCTATTCTCATCAGCGACAGCCAGCCTTTCTGTGCAACTGTAACACGGGTCGACCGCGGCAAGTGTAATTGTAACATCGGGAATTCTCTCTCCGATACAAGAGGCCTTGAATGAAGGCACATTGACGTAGCTCGGGGCTCTGATCTTATGACGAACCGGTCTGTTACTGCCATCGCTGCGAACGTAATGGAATGTCTCGCCCCGTGGGGCTTCTGCGCGTCCGCATCCCTCTCCTGGCGGGATTTCCCTTACCTCCACGGCGATCGGACCATCAGGAAGCCGCTTCACTGCCTGTCTGATCATCTTGATCGATTCGAGGGTCTCAAGCAGGCGGACGACCGCTTTGGCAAAAACATCCCCTTCTGGCTGGGTAATTACATTCCAGTTCAAATCGGCGTATGCGGCATAGGGATCGTCGCGCCTCACATCAATGGGAAGACCGCTTGCTCTCGCCGTCGGGCCTGTAACCGCATACCTGATTGCATCGAGCTTGGTCAATATGCCAACACCCTTGAGCCTTGCGTGCAAGATGGGGTCATCGAGCACCGCCTTGATAAGCATGTCCATCTTTCGCTCGATCTCGTCCATGTCCTTCAATATCCTGGGCTTTAGCTCATTGGGGATGTCCTCCCGACAGCCACCGACCTTGACGTTACCGTAGTTGTTCCTGTTTCCGGTGATTTCTTCAAGCAGATCGAGTACCGGCTCGCGGTACTTCCACGCCCACATGAAGACAGTATCGTACCCGATGAAGTGCCCGGCCAATCCGAACCAGAGCACGTGGCTGTGGATGCGCTCAAGCTCGTTGATAATCGTGCGCACGTACAGCGCTCTCTCAGGGGGGGTAATACCGGCGATCTCTTCTACCGCCCGCACGTAGGCAAGCGGATGCGAGGCCGAGCAGATTCCACATATGCGAGAAACGAGAAACGGCACCTGGTCGAACTGCAGTGATTCGGTGATCTTCTCTATTCCTCGGTGATTATACGATATACGCATGTCGATGTCTGTCACGATCTCACCATCAACGGCAAGCTGAAAAAACTCCATCTCTTCCTGCAACGGATGGAGCGGTCCAACTGCAATAATGGGTTTCGATAGCTGGATGGTTCTCCGAGCGGGGGACTGCGTCTGCTCAATCGGGCGACTAACTGGATCCCCATCGGGGCGCTTTGTCGGCTTCTCTGCGTCCTTTCTCAACGGATAGACATCATCTGGCCAATCATCTGACAGGATTAATCGTCTCATATCGGGGTGGTTCGGAAAATCGATCCCTAATAGGTCGTGTATCTCTCGCTCTATCCACTCGGCAGCTGGAAGGAACGGCGCGATAGATTCGATTGAGGGGTTGTCGCGGTCGCGGATGTAGGTGTTAATCGTGATTACACAGCCGGTTTGGTCGTATGAATAGTGATAGAGGACTTCGAAGCAATCATCAGAATCAATACCTGTGGCGATTACAAACCGGGCTTGCACATCCTCAAACAGGAATCTGTTAATGGTGTAGCTGCTCTCCGCCTCACACAGTAGGAAGATCCTATTGCCCGGCCGTTGCTCAATTGCTATGAGCTTGTCCTCTACTTCTACTATTTTCTCGTTTAACTCTTGCTGGTTCATATCCTCATCCCTCTATAACGCCGACAACGCCTTAACCACGCCAGAAATCATGGCTTCCGGCTTCGGTGGACAGCCCGGTACGTAGGCGATTATCGCGTTGGGGTCAATTTCCCTAATTATCTTATCCACTGGCCCCACTATGTGATAGCCGCTATGGAAGATTCCTTTGTCACATGCACAGGCACCGATGGCAAAGACAACGCACGGTTTTGGCGTCTGCCGATAGATTTCACGCAGTCGTGGCGCTGCCTGCGCAGTAACTGCTCCGGTTACCAGCAAGGCGTCAGCATGTCGTGGTGAGCCGACTAATTTGATACCGAATCTCTCAACGTCAAACCTAGGCGTCAGCAGATCGACGATCTCGATATCGCAGTTGTTGCACGCGCCGGTATTGACGTGAAACACCCACGGGGATTTCTTTAATGCCCGTATCCTCCAACTCATATATCCACCTTAAAGCCAATTGATGTCATAGTAGCTTCCTATTGTAGTCAAGACAACAGCGAGGACCATGACAATACCGCAGTAAACCCAGAAGAACCTCATTGCTTGGTCGATTCGCATACGTGGATTGGTGTTCTTTATCAGAATAAGCAGAACCAGAATCAATACATATTTGCCAATACTCCAGACCAAGGACCATCCTGTTGTACCAAATCCACCCAGGAAGACCGTTACAAGGAACAACGGAAGGGCGACAAGCATCATCGCATGCATCACTTTCCACACGGCGAGCAGAGCACCAGAGTACTCCATCAATACGCCACTGGCAATCTCGGTCTCCGACTCAGCTATATCGAACGGAACAAACCCAAGCTTCGCCTGAATGCACAACAGGCTGACCAAGAAAGCAAGCATCCCTGATATGCTGTAGACCGGCGTCTGTTGGGCAATTGCGGCCAGATTGAGCTGCCCGCCAGTCTTCACAATAACTACGACAAGAGCAAGCACCAGCGGTAATTCATAGCCCATCACAAGTTTCATTTCCCGTGAAGCACCGATTGCAGCATGAGGGCTGGCGCTGGCTGAGCTGCCGAGGATGAATGCCAGTGAAGGCAAGACCATCAAGTAAATTACCACGATAACATCACCGACAAAGGCCTCTTCTGCGATAGCTGTCCGCCAGAGGATGGTGGACAGCAGCAACACGCCCGCCATTCCTATGAGCGGTGCTGCCATAAACACACTCCTCTGAGCATCCTCGGGGACGAGGATCTCCTTTCCCAGCAGCTTTGCAACGTCGTAGAACGGTTGCAAAACCGGCGGGCCGACGCGCCATTGCACCAGGGCACTCACCTTTCGCACTACCCAGGAGGCGACCAGACCCAAGGAAAAAGTGAACAGGAAACCCGGAAAGACGGCGATCCAAAAAAGACTCCACAGAGCTTGCGTCATGGCCTTGCCTTTTCCTCTTCCCGCAAGAACGGTTCCCAAAGGACACCGCCGGAGACCCGTACGACGATATCCTCAAATACCTCTACTAGATCACCTTCGGCCTCTACGTCAACTTCTCTGTACTCTATGCTTCCATCCTGGCAGGTCCTAACGCACAGAGGTTTCTCATCAGGTTTCAATCTGCCTCTACACAAGTCACAAACACTCGTTGGAAACAGGATCAAGTCCGGATAGATCGTGCCAAACGGGCAGGCGAGTGAACAGGTTCCACACCCGGTGCATAGCATATCCGCACGCTTGAGAACACCCGCATCGTTGGTTTCGCTTGACACCTTTTCCAGCGCATCATTGGGGCATGCGTCGATGCATGGTGCCAATTCACACCGGCGACAGATTAGGGCAAAACGGACCATCTCCAGCAGCGAATCGAACCCCCTGTTATCGGGGTGATGCTTGTATGAGCACCGTACTCCGGATTCATTCTGGAGTTTGCTTTTCCCTAGATCGATTATCAGCTTTGCGCCCATAGGAACCCCGTTTTACCCTCAGTCCCAGATGTTGGGATAGTCCTTTATCTGCTCATAGGTAAAGACCGGCCCGTCTTTACACACGTAGTACTTGCCGATCATGCAGTGACCGCATTTGCCGAACCCACAGCTCATGTTCTTCTCCATTGAGAGGTAGATCTGAGTTGGCTTGAAACCAAACTCCAACATCTTCAGCGTGGCAAACTTCATCATGATCGGCGGCCCGCAGATTACCGCTACTGTGTTGCTCACATCAACATCCTGCTCGTTGCATATCGTTGTCACTACACCAACGTTCCCTTTCCAATTGTCGTCGGCTTTATCGACGGTGAGTTTCATATCCACACCCTCGATCTCTTGCCAAGGACCGAAGATCGCTTCCTTGTAGATGAAGTCATCAGGCGTTCTTGCTCCAAACCGGCAAACGACTGATTTGTTGAAGTCCTCTATCCTGTCGATCAGGGTCAAGAACAATGACCGGATCGGTGCCAATCCCACACCACCGCCCACGATGTAGACCTGTTTGCCAATGAAATCATCGATTGGATACCCGTTGCCGTATGGTCCACGAATGCCGATCTTCTGTCCCTTTTCACACTCATGCAGTAGCTCAGTGACGTGTCCTACCTTCATGATGGTGATCTCCATCTTCTCGGTATTGGCGGGTGATGAAGAAGGGGTAAACGGCGCTTCGCCAACGCCAGGCCATGTCAACTCCACAAACTGACCGGTTTCAAACTTGAAAGGTTCTTCCGGGACAACGACATAACTCCTAATCGTTGGGGATTCGTCGATGATTTCGATGATCTCACTGTTTATTGGTTGGTAGAGGTTTCTATTCACTTTGCAATTTCCGCCTTTGGCTTGGTCCGCAATTCCTCGCTCAGTTTCTTCAACACCACTCGAATGTCCATTCCATGGGAATCGGCATCAATACACCTACCGCAGCCGACACACATCTCGATTCCGTATCTATCAAAGAAGAACGAGAACTTATGCATCAGTCGGTGCTTGATCCTATCACCGAGTACCTTTCGTGGATTTGCCCCACCGGCTACGGCGGCATAGGCCATTCTTATACAACTGTCCCACATGTTCATCTTGGCGAAGTAATCCTTTTGCCTGGTATCATAGAGATAGAAGCAGTGACATGTGGGGCAAATCCTCGTGCAGGCTTGGCACTCAACACACTTTTGTGATTCGATATCGAAAACTTCGGAATCCGTGCTGTTCTCAAGGATTTTGTTAACGGGAGCGTCAAGCTCGTATTCAGAGTTGTTCTGTTCGAGCTGTTTTTGCGTTTTGGCCCTGGTTTTGTCCCGCTCGATCAACAAGGCTTCAGGTGCATCGGTGAAAAGCCGTAAATGTTTTTCTACGAAATCCCTTCCTTTGTTTGAGCCAACTTCAGTGATAAAACCATCGCTTGTTTTCGAAACATTTAAATCAAACCCGCTTTGCGTAAATGGCTGCCCGCCAAACAGCGTGCAGCAGCAGCTCTCAGTTGGGTCAAAGCAGTCGGTCGAGATTATGAACAGCTTCTCCCGCCGTCTTTGATAAAACGGGTCTTGAAATTCCTCTTCCAAGAAAACCTTATCCAGGATCTCAATCGATCGAAGATCGCAATTCTTGAGTCCAAAGACGGCAAACGGTTTTACCTCATCCGGCTCAACCGATTCTGGGAAGATAGCGACAAGTTCCCGCAGCGGAAACAAGAATTCCTTTATCGGTGTATAGGCGCGTATATTGTTGAAATCCAGCGGAGTTTCGATGGAAGAATCGTATTTAGCGAATGTGTAATGATCTCCGATCTTTTTCGGAGTGTAAAGCTCCATTTGTTCAGCAACAGCATCCAACAGAATGTTTAGCTTGCTTATCGAAACAATTTCCACTCTTTGACCCTGGTTTATCTGGTGCTTCATGTCCAGCCTCTTTTATTTCGCCAGATACAAGCATCTTCATGCAGGATTCGCTTCACAGTCTCCTATAACACATTCTTGTTCCTTTCTCAAGAAACCGGCCCTGATCTTTCTCAATTTCACTGTTGCAGTCTCCTTCAATGGCTAAGCTCCTCTCTAATTAGGTCAGCAGAGCGAAGGAACTGTGGCCGAGGGATCAAGCCTCAGTTGCTTACCGTCCCTGCCTTTTCGTTCAGGTAAAGGTCTATCCCTCGTGCCGCCTCGTGACCGTTGGTGACCGCTGTGATCACATTCGGGCCCCGGACCATGTCCCCACCGAAGAACAGCCAGGGGAGGTTGCTCTGGAAGTGCTCGTTTACCTTGATCCGTCGCCCCTCGTACTCCAGCCCCTCCTTGATCTTGTCTGAGAGAAAGGCCTCATCCAGGCTCTGGCCGATCGCCTCCACTACCATGTTTCCCTCGATAAATAGAGTATCTTCTTCGTTCACCGTGGGGTTGAATCTTCCCTGCTCGTCGAAGACCGACGTGCACTCGACGGTGTGCAGGCCCTTGATCTTCCCATTTTCAATCTCGATGCGGGCCGGAGACCGTCCGGGGATGATGGCGATTCCCTCTTCACGGGCCTCATCGATCTCGTTACGGGTAGCGGGCATGATCTCTTCGGTTTCCAGGCAGGTTGCCGTGAGGTTGACCTTGCCGTATTGGCCCTTCTGCAAGCGGGCAAGGCTTCTAGAGATGTCCATCGCCACGTCTCCTCCACCGATAACGACGATGTTATCGGTGACCTTGATCTCCTTGCCACGGGTGATGTCCCTGAGAAGGTCGACCGCCTGGAAGACATCCTCGTGATCGGTTCCCTCGACACGAGTACTGCGTCCCCCCTGCAAACCCGCCGCAACGTAAACGGCGTCATAGTCCTGGTGAAGCTCATCCAAGGAGAGATCTTTACCGATCCGCGTGTTACAGTTGATCTTTACTCCAATCGACTCGATGTACTCGATGTCCTTGCCCAGATCGTCGCAGGGCAACCTGTATTCAGGGATTCCGTAACGCATCATGCCACCAGGCTTTTCCTTCTCCTCAAACATGGTGACGGTGTACCCCATCAAGGCGAGGTAGTACGCAGCAGATAGACCAGCCGGCCCCGCACCCACAATCGCTACCTTCTTATCGTTTGACTTGACAATCTCGGTCTCCAGAACGCGCTTGTAATCCTCCCTAGGGATTTGATCCATGGCGTAGCGTTTAAGCCAGCGGATAGAAACAGGATCGCCGCGGTTACCAAGGCCACAGGCTGTCTCGCAGTCATGGGTGCAAACCCGTCCACACACATCCGGCAGGGGGTTTGTCTTGTAGATGTCTCGAGCAGCTTGTTCGGGGTTCTCCGCCCAGATATCGCGAATGTAGTCGCTTATATTCATGTGGGCCGGGCAGGCCTCCTCGCATAGTGCGCACTCAAAGCAGCGGGCTGCCTCATTCAGTGCCTGCTCTCGAGTGAAACCACGCACTATCTCCACAAATGAGTTGATCCTCTCATCGGCTGACACGTGCTCCATCTGCTGTGCCTGGCCCTCAAATTCGGCAAGACAGAAATCGACGTCCGACGAGAATCCCTTTTGCCCCAGTTTGCGGTGGTTCAGGCTAGCCTGTAAGTCGCTGTGTTTCTCGACGAATGCCTCGTTCGCCGATGTCTCGTCCTTGCCTAGGACGGCTACAAAGCTATCTGTGGCGTGGTCGATATGGATGAAGTCTTGCGACAGGCTTAGGCTGCCACTGATGCAAACATCGACACATAACCCGCAGTAAGTACATCTACCATAGTTGAACTGCGGCCGTTCGCCCTTATCCCCCTCCTTGGGCTTTGCCGCGACCCCGGGGACCTCTACCATCGTAATAGCCTGGCAGGGGCAGATGTCGGCGCAGTTGCCGCAGCCGGTGCACTTATCGATATCGTTTCTGTGGAACCCGCGATAACGCTCGGAGATCTCAAGCTTTTGAAACGGATAGGTAAGGGTTTGGGGTTGCTTGAACAGGTATTTCAGGGCAGCAAACGGACCTAGCACACTCCCCTTCTTTCTGGGTATCATATCACTCCATTCATAGCTCTTATCCTTCTTCTTTAGCGGTCGATCTCCGGGGCAGCGACATTCAGACTCAACAACATGTGACCGACGTCAGCGATGTTCATTCCCTGAAGGAGTTTCTCCAGGACTAATATCCCGTGAGGGTAAGACGGAACACGATAGGCCATGCGATAGATCTTATCGGTCCCGTCGGAGACGGCGTACACTCCCAACTCGCCCCGGGCAGACTCCATCCTCACATACGTTTCCCCGGCAGGGATATTCCACTTGAACGGGTTGGGTGGCCGGCGCCAGGCAGACCCTGCAGGCATCTTGTCCAAGACTTGTCTAACGATGAATACGCTCTGTTCCATCTCCTTGCGGATGACCATTGCCCGAGCATAAGAGTCCCCGCCGACCATGGTTGGCACTTCAAAATCCATCTCAGCGTAGGCAGCGTACGGCTCCTCTTTTCTCACATCCCTTTCTAGGCCAGTGGCACGCAAATTCCCCCCGGTCACCCCGAAACGCAGTGCCTCCTCTTGAGAAAGCACCCCCACGCCATCCACTCGCCTACGAAAAACACGGTTGTCAAAGAAGACAGCATCATAATCACGTAGGCTGTCTTCCAACCCGGCTAAGGTCTGCTGCATCTTCTCCGCAAACCCGGTTGGTATATCCCGGCGCACGCCACCCGGCCAGATGTAGATGTGGTAGACCCTGGCGCCGGTGATCATGTCGAAAAGATCGATGAAATAGTCGCGCTGCGCCATCGCCCAGTGTCCTATCGTATCGAACCCAAGCTCGTTGGCATACGCCCATAGCCAGAGCAGATGAGAGCTCAGCCGGGACATCTCAAGGGCCATCGTCCGGAGGTACTGAGCACGCGGGGGGACCTCCAAACCGGCCAGTTCCTCAATTGCCATTGCATAGACCTGTTCGCAGGGATCGGGGTCCATGACATTGATCCGGCAGACATAGGGGAACCCTTGAGTATACGTGCAGTTCTCAAGCATCTTCTCGAACCCGCGGTGAAGGAAACCAGGGTTGGCGACCGCCTTCTGAATCGTATCCCCCTCTACAGTGAGGGTGATGCTGAAGTTCCCCACCATTCCGATGTGTTGAGGGCCGAAATAAAGCGTCAGCTGCCGTTTTGTCATCTTAGTTCCGCCCCTATTCATGCTCGAACATCCTCTCAGAGTACTCCTTCGTGTCGAAGTCCTTTCTCATCGGTGGGATCTCTTGCCAGTTGGTCAGCAAGAAGGGCGTTAATCGGGCGTTGCCGACAAACTCCACGCCGAACATCTCGTGGATCTCCCTCTCGTAGGTCTGGGCGTGGGCAAAGAGCGGGATCATGCTCTGGTAGGTCGGGTTGGCTCTATCGATTCTTGTCTTGACGATTGCGTGGATACCATCTTGATACGTGGCGAGGTGATAAACGAGCTCGAATTTACCCTCTTTGATCCAGTCAACACAGGTGATGAGGGACAAATGCTGAAAGCCCTGCTCCTTCATGAAGGCAATAAGCGAGAAAAGGCTATCCTTGGGTAGACTGATGATCACCCGCTTCTCCCTTGGTACGGTGACCAGGCACGACTCATAGCGCTGTTCTATACCCTGTTTTATGGCTTCTTCTCTCATGTTTCCACCGTTACCGGAGGCGGTATGCTTTCGATGAATTCCCTCCCCAATACCCGCTCCTGGTTCTTTCTGTAGTAATCGATGTTCTTCCTGTATCGTTTGTACCCATCGACCATTTCCCCATCGATCATTTTCCACAGCTTCGTTACAGCAATGAAGATGGCCTCAGGTCGCGGCATACACCCGGCGATCCATCCATCAACCGGAAGGTATCTGTCCAGATGGTTGATCGTGTTATAGGAGGTATAGTAAAGGCCCCCATCAATGGGGCAGGAACCAAACGCGACCAAGTATTTGGGGTCCGGCATCTGTTCATAAGTGATAATGATGGCTCTGAGGGTCTTCACGGACACATAGCCCGTGATCAGGAATAGGTTGGCTTGACGCGGCGTCGCCATAGGCTTGACCCCGAACCGTTCAGCGTCCCAACGGGCCGTGATCACCGGTGGGATCTCAATGATCCCACAGCCGGTGCAGAAATACGTCACCCAGAGCGAATACTTCTCACCCCATTTGTGTGGGTCTTTGAGCGCTTTCTTTATGTCTGCCCTGTCCAAGAGTATCAGCCCCCTATGATCACCACGAGTATAAGTCCTGACAACGCGAATAACGTTGGCCACTTCCAGCAGTACCTGAGGGCCTGATCGATCCGGAATCGGGGATAGACCGCGCCGATGAAGGCCCCAATTAAGAAGACAACCAGCATCTTGAGAAAGAATGTGCCCAGATTTGTAGCACCTCCCAGGAACAGGTCCACAAACAAAGCAATAACGATAAATATGTGCAAAGCGTGCTCTACGGTAGCAAAGGCAAGGTATTTACCACCAAACTCCACCTGGGGCCCAGAGGAGATCTCCTGTGGCGCCCCTATGATGTCAAACGGGCGGACGCCCAACATGACCGGTAGAATAAGGAAGGTTGCCAGTGCCGCTAAGGGGAAGCGGAAAACGCCCCAGGAGAGGATCGAGCCAGCCTGCATCTGCACCACGTTCAGCAAGGAGGTCGTCTCTGTGTAGGTCATCACAGTCAGTAGGACCAATAGGAAAGGAACCTCATAGCCCAAGGCGAGGATAAGCTTACGGGAGACCCCGAGCGACGCATTCGGGTTCCCCGATGCCCCTGCTGACAACGCCATCCCTATTGGGGGAATCAGCATTAGGTAGATGATTACTAGTAGATCCCCAGACGAACTCAGTGGATGAATCCCTCCTGCTGGGATGAGTAACACAGTCACCACCGAACCTGCTAGCGCAATGATTAACCCAGCATCGAACATCAATCCGTGCGAGATGTTGCTGTGCTGGGTGAAAAGCTTGACCAGATCGATCACCGGTTGATAGATGGGAGGCCCGTATCTTCGCTGGATGCGTGCAGTAACCTTCCTGAACAGCCCCAGAAAGAGAACCGAGATCAAAAGTGCGATAATCGGCAGAACGATGATCCAAACGACTCGCATCAATGTAGTCATGGTTTCCACCCCAACAGCCCCATGAAGATCAGCACCGCCACAAACAAGACGATCCACGTCGCATATGTATTGACGTTTCCCGTGTAGATCTTCCCGAGCTGTTCAAAGAAGTCTGTACTGACCCCTGCTATCCACGAGTAAAAATCGTCGATCCTATCTCGCAAGTACGGTCTGATTAGCCGATCCGCCTGATCATAGAACTTCACGCTGTGCTGATACTGTCCTACAGGCACCCGCGCACCGGCTGCGTAGTTATCATACTGGCTAACCCGCTTCGATCTTCGCGCAAGCGAGAACACAGCATAGGCAACCAGCCCAGCGGCAAGCACCGCGAAAAAGATATTCAATGTGTTGAGCTCTCCCAGCGCTTTTGGCATCCCAAACAGGCTCGTCTGAAGCGGGGTCATTCCTAGATGAGTCTGTATAGCAGAAATAGCCCTCAGTGGGATACCGGGAAGAACGCCGAACAGGACAATCAGTATGGTGAGCACGATCATCGGCGCCCTCATCGTCCAAGGAACCTCTTCGACATCTTTGTACTGCTCAGGTAGCTGTCCTAGGAAGATGTTGTGGAGGAACTTGAATACGGAGAGAATGGTCCCCCACGTTCCCACCAAAGCAGCAAAGGCCAAGAAAGGATACTGCTCGGTGACAAGCGTCTTATAGATCAGCCATTTCGACACAAAACCATTGGTTAGTGGCACCCCGATGAGCCCGCTAATTCCTGCCAGACCAGCTACAAAGCTCACCGGCATCCGCTTAATCAGTCCACCCAGCTCATCTAGACTCCTCTTACCCCCAGTACGGTACTCCACTGCAGCGACCACGAGAAACAGCAATACAATGTAGATCGCATGATTCAGAGTGTGAAATATGCCTCCCGCTATGCCCAGGGTGCTGCCGAATGCGATTCCCAAAATCATGTACCCGCCTTGCCCTATGCCGTGCCAGGCAAGCAATTTCTTGGCATCGTTCTGCAGAAGCGCAATGAAGGTGGGAATAACTATGGTCAGAGCCCCCGCCCAGGCTAGAATGATATTGTAATTGATGGGACCATAACTGAACATGTCTAGAAGCCCGAATCCCATGATAGCGTACATGATCAGCAAGAACCCGTAGACTCCCATCCTTGTCAACATTCCTGACAATACGGCAGTAAATGGGGAAACGGCCTCTGCGTATGCATCCGGAAGCCACGTGTGAAGAGGTAAGACGGCGTTCTTGATTCCAAAGGCTATTGTGAACATCATAAGCGCGAACAGTGCATACCCGATGGAGGCACTCTGCAATGCCGTTGCCAGACTCGATATCTCCAGTGTCCCGTAGGAGACGTAGAGACTTGCTATCGCGAGCAGCATCGCCGATGACCCGATCACAGACATTATGATGTACTTCATACCTGCCCCCAGTGATTCTCCCCCTCGATAGCTGATCAGTAGATACGTACTCCAGCTCATCAGTTCCCAGAAGATGTAAAAGGAGAAGAAATCGCCGCTTAACACGATCCCCAACATGGCCCCGTTGACCAAGAGCATCATGAAGTAGTAATAATCCGGTCTCTCTTTGCCCCGCATGTAGCCTGTGGAGAAGATGACGGCCAACCCCCCCAGGACCACTATCGAGACAGCAAATAACCAAGAGAGCGGGGTTAACCGAAGGGATAGGTTTATATCTAAGAAGGGAACAGACGCGTAGTCAATGGAGATCACCCGTCCGTAGAGAAAAGCAAGGAGAATAAGAGGAAGCAAAGCCACCAAGCTTGCCACAATTCCCCTCAACCTGGGGATGCTCTTCCCAACAAGGTAAGTGACTCCTGCTCCGACAAAGGAGATGAGCAAAATGGTTACCAGCATCATCTTACGGCACTCCTAACACGTACTGGATATAAGCCGCCCTCTCCACTAATCCCTGAGCAGCTGCCTTTAACATTCCACTGACCAACTGCGGATAGATCCCAATAACCACAATCAATACAGCCAATATGCCGATCGGAACCAGACAGGATAAGGGAGCCTCCTTTACCCCTTCGATGTTGTTTCCCTGCTTGAAGAACATGTTCTGAATAATGCGGAAGAAGTAACCAGCTTCAATCACAGTAGCAATCAACATTAGAACCACGAACCAGAGAAACATCGGGTCCTTCAACTCGAGGGCAGCGCGGACCACGGAGAACTTGCTCATGAACCCAGCAAATGGAGGAAGTCCAATCAGCGAGAATGCCGCCATTGTAAACACGAAAGAGCTCACCGGCATCCTTCGGCCCAACCCGGAGAAGGCAGCCAGTTTCTTTGATCCCACACGATAGATCATATAGCCAACAGCCAGGAACAAGAGCGACTTTGCCAGTGTGTGACTCACCAACTGAAACAGTGCCGCGAAGACCCCTGACTGGGTAGATATACCGAATGCAAACAAGATCAAGCCCATTTGTCCGATGCTTGAATAGGCGAGGAGTCTCTTGATATCCTCCTTCTGCCTGAAGGCTGACATCTCGCCGATCAGCAGAGTGATCACTCCCATTACCGCGATCAGTGTCATGATTCCGTCGGCGTTGAACACAGTGTAGGTTACCCTGGCCACAGCGTACGCCCCAGTCTCAATTGCGATCCCTGACAGGGTGGCGCTGACCGAGGACGGCGCAGAGGAATGCGCATCAGGAAGCCAGGCGTTTAAGGGAAAGATCGCCGCCTCTATCCCAAATCCAGCGATCAGCAACGCCAAGCTGATAAACAAGAAGGTGGAATCAGCTCCCCCTACCATACTCGCAATATCGGCCATGTTAAGCGTGCCAAATAGGCCGTAAAGAAGGGCAATAGCGATAAGGATGAACGCCGAGCCGATCGACCCTTGAATCAGGTACTTAATAGCAGCCTCGGTACCCCCCCGATCCTTGTTATAAGCGGTCAGCGCATAGGAGGATAGGCTCAGTATCTCGAAGAAGACGAACAAATTGAAGATATCCCCCGTAAGCACCATTCCTGTAGCTCCAGCGAGCAGGCAGAGGAGGAGCATATGGTATTTCTCCCTCGGCTCCTCCTGAATATAGTTGACCCCATAAACGGCAACCAAGAGACCAACCAGAGAAATAAGGATCGCCAACAGGAGACCCAGCGGACCCACCACCAAGTTGATGCACAACGGAGGGGTAAAACCACCAATAGAGACGATAATGGGCTCGCTCATCACCTGGGGGATGAGAACGATACTGATGATCAGATTGGCAAGAAGAGCCAGAGCGGGAACATAATGAGAAAGCCGCTTGGAGACCAGCCCAAACAGAGGAACGGCAAAGGCTCCGAGAAAGGGAATAGCGATCAATAATGAAGCTACCACTTCAGCTCCTTTATCCTCCTGAGATCAAGCGTTCCGTAGTGTTCATGCAGCTTGATCGCAATGGAAAGGGCAAGCGCTACTACCCCAACTCCTATTACAATCGCGGTTAGCACCAACGCTTGCGGTATGGGATCGACAAACTGCGTGGGCCCTAAACTCGTCCCTGTAAATATGGGGGCCTTCCCTCCTTTGATGTAACCGACCGACACCAGCAATACGTTTACTCCTGTATCGAGCAGATGAATCCCAATAATGACTTTGATTAGATTGCTCTTGACAAGGATGACGTAAAGCCCGATCAGGATTAACGCCGCTGCCCCAACGTAATACATAGAGTTATAAAGTATTTCCATCTAGCCTCTCCCGCTCTCCATAAGTCCAGCAACGATTCCCGCCAGCTCAGCCCCCACCTTGAGACCAATAGCAACGTACAGAACGGGAATCACTCCAGCGCTAAACAGACTGTACGGAACACCTTTGTCGAGGAAATTGCTCAAGAAATACCCGCCTATAGCGAGGCCCAGGAGGCCCACTACAACAAAGGCAGACCCACTAATACTCTCCACCACAGAGAACTTCTGTCTATCTATGCTGTAGTGGCGGTAGGCCAGGTACTGCAGAAGGAAAGCGGAGGCGATAACCGCTCCCCCTTGGAAGCCGCCTCCTGGCGTAAGATGCCCATGAACGAAGATATAGGCCCCGAAAAGGAGGATCAGCGGAAACAGGATGCGGGAACCAGTACGGACGACCAAGCTTGCACGCTGCTTATTGCCGGAGCCGTCTTTCCCAGCGTGTAGCAGCGCCCCCAAACCAAGAGAAGCGACGAACAACACGGTTACCTCGCCCAGGGTGTCCAAAGCGCGGTAGTTGACCACCACCGCGGTGACGATGTTTACCGCGCCCGTCTCAGTGATCCCATTGTCTATATAATACTTTGCCACGTCCATTCTGTTGTTCCCAAAGGGGATATCGGACAGAACAATGAAAAATCCCGCCGCCACAAATCCAAGTAGAATGGCGCTGACCCATTTCCTCATTCTTCGTACCGCCCCGTTCTTCTGATAGCAAGCACAAATATCGCTGTCGTAAGGCCAGCGCCGATCGCAGCTTCTGCCATGGCAACATCGGGGGCCTGCAATAGGTAGAACAGCAACGACGCGATCAGGCTGACCGCAGCGCAGGCGATCACAACGTTCAACAGATCCTTTAACCAACAGGCGGCAACAGCAGCGATGATCATGGTCAAAATCAAGAGGGCTGAATAGATCATCACTCCTCCTCCAGTGGGTCGCTACACCCGGCGAAGTCCTCGCACTTGTCCACCACGGTCCCCTCCCACAGCTTGACCCCCGCCCTGTAGCTGGCCCGGGCCAAGGCATGAGCGCTGATCGGGTTGGTGAGCAAGATAAAAACGGCAATGACTAAGCATCTCAGGAACCAACTCGGCTCAGCAACACCCACCCCGATGATGGTCAAGAATGCTCCCAGGGTCGTGCATTTGGTACCTGCTTGCAGGCGGTTATAGACATCCGGGAAGCGAAAGATCCCCAATCCGCCGAGGAAGAGGAACACAGCTCCTACCCCAATGAGGATGTCGCCAAAGATCTCCATTACAGACCTCGCTCCAGGTACCGGGCCACAGCCAACACTCCAATAAACGCGAGTACCGCATACACCAACGAAACATCCAAATATATGTACCGCTCGAAGAACCGACCGAGAAGCACCATGAGGGCGATGCTTATCGTGACCATAGCATCGATACCGACGATCCTATCAGATGAGGTGGGCCCCTTGGCGGCACGCAAGAGACACAAGGCAATGCCGGCTGCTATAAACGAGAAGAACACGATCCACATCATGAGAATATGCCCCTTAAGTACGGCTCGAAACGCCCAGCAATAAGCTCAGTCGCCTCTTCTAAGTCTTCACTTTTCACATTGATCCAATGAATGAGCAGGTTGTCGTCGATGATGTCCATTGTCAATGTCCCTGGTGTCAAGGTGATTGAATTTGCCAGGGTGAGTTTGCCTATATCTGATTGCAGGCCGGTTTTGATAAGAACGATCCCTGGCTTGATCGGCATCTTCGGGTGAAGCACACGATAGGCGACATCGAGGTTGGCTTTGAGTACTTCCCAGAAGAAAATCGGGATATAGATGATAAAATACAGCAACTTCTTAAGACTTAAGTGTCTCAATCCTCGCCGAGTGAAGTAGGTATGCCCGAAGGACGCAATCAATGCTGAAAGAACGATCCCTGTCAGGACTTCCTGCCAGTTGAGCGTATTGACGAAGATGAGCCACAGGGAGAGAAGAACAGCGAATGTCGTCAAGTAGCCACTAACTGATTTCCTACGAGCCTCTCGCAACCCAACCCTCTTTCATAACCCATACACCAATAGTCCCAGCTCCATAGCTATGTCTATTGGCACCAGCCTGATCGTCTTAGGGACCGTCAAGGAACAGGGGGCAAAACACAAGATGCCCTCCACCCCAGCCTCGACCAGAGAATCTCCAACCTCCTGCGCGCTCTCCACGGAGACAGCGATGATCGCCAGCCGCGTGCCCGCTTGCTCAACTCTCTCTCGCAGATGAGATACATCCTCGACCGTCACTTCCCCTATCGTCTTCCCGATCACTCGAGGGTCTTTGTCAAACGCCATTACGATCTCAAAGCCCTGCTTTCTGAGCTCAGGGTTTCTGAGAAGGGCAACCCCGATATTTCCCACGCCCACCAGGACGAACTCCCAACGTTTGTTCAGATTCAGGATGGAACGCAACTCATTGGCGAGCTGCTCCGTGTTATAGCCAACTCCGCGGGTGCCAAACTCGCCAAAATAGGAGAGATCCTTGCGTATCTGAGCAGGATTCATACGCAAGACCTCTGCAAGATCTTCGGAGGAGAAACGCTCCTTACCCTCTCGCAACATGCAATCGAGTTGCCGTAGGTAGAACAGCAGCCTTCGGATAGTCTCTTTTGGAGCGTCCGCAACGTCTCGCATGCGATTCTAGCGCTCTCCTTGTGCTTGTGTTCACTTTCACAATCATTTATAACACGTTTACCTTTTCTTGTCAAGGGTAACGCCTGCGCGCAAGACATCGCTATTGCTGTGAAGGAGACGACAAGATGGAGCTTGTTCCTGGAAACAGGGCGGAGGAGGTAGTAGAGAAGCGGTTGAGAAACACCACCGACGGATCTTCCCTACAGCGAGGACTGCAGGCTGAACAGACAACAGGCAAGGCGACGATTCCTAGAGACTCATATCAAGACAGGAAGCATCTTCAAGACAGCCGACTGTGATAAATCCCGATGGGCGTGGTGAAAAAGCGGGTATCGCACCGCCCGAAGATCTCTCCTGTAAGCCCTTCCCAGGGGCGCGAGCATCGGCCTTTACAGGAACCCTACGGTACAGTCCGCCCGCTAGATGTTAGCTCCCGATTGCCTCCTTCCATGCGGGGAGGTAAGCCCGCATGGAGGGTTTATTCTCGATCGCAGCATTTGCATAGCCTTGGAGTAAGTCCTCCTCACCGTGGGCAAGAAAGATATTTACGGCTTCCGTCTTCCCCAACCAGTCAAGGATGATCCGCTTGCCGCGTGAGCGGAGAACCCGTTCGCTGTTCAGATCTGCCCTTGTACCTCTATCCCCTCCCCGAAGATCTTGACCCGCCTTGCCCCTTGGATGATCGCCCTCTCGCACTGTACGTTTATGTGCCTTGACTCCAACGTGGTCTGAGAACGGTTAAGGGGTGGAAAGTTGAACGGAGCCGGGGGATGAGGTCAACCGAAGGCTCAGGGTAATCTCAAAGCCCACTGAGGAGTTTCAGCTCCCGCGGTGTGTTCAAGTTGACAAACGAGGAAAGTTCGGGGTCAATCTGGCGGACGATGCGTTCGCTTACCTCCCGCACGCGCAAGTACTCGTAGATTCCCGTTACCTTCAATGTCCCGAGGTCAAGTGACTCCTGAATCACTGGAATCGCCGACTTTCGATATACGGTACAGAGCGGCTCGTAGTACCCGTTCACAATTGGAACCGCAGCATCCACCTCCGCAGCGATAAAGAGAAGATGTCGAACCAGCCGTGGCTTTACAAAAGGCATGTCGCAGGCAACGACGAAAGTAAGATCAGTTCTTGCAGCACACAGGCCACTGTAGATTCCCACAAGCGGACAACGTAGCGGGTATAGGTCCTTGACGGTCCGTACCCCCATGCGTTGCAGACCAGGGTCATTCCCTACGACGAGAGTCTCGGTGAAAAGTGAAGAGAGGTGCCTGTGGAGATGCTCGATCAATGTCATGCCTGGTGCAGTTGGAAGAAGGTGCTTCGGGCATCCCATTCGCTTTGACTCGCCACCGGCAAGGATGATAAGCGTCGCTCGCTCACTCATCCTATCCTCACCCTCCATTGCTGAGAGTAGACATTCACCCGCTCATCGCGGATGAATCCACACACGCAGATTCCCAGTTTCTCCGCCGACTCAACCGCCTGCTTGGTGGGGGCAGATACCGCCCCTACGATGGGGATGCCACAGCGGGCAATCTTTTCTACCATAACTTTCGAAAGGCGTGAGGAGAGGAAGATGAACTTGTCGTCCAGGTTCAACCCACGTAGCAGTGCGTCGCCAACAGCCTTCTCCAATGCATGGGCACGGCTGACATCTTCGAACAGGGTGATCAGCCCTGAGTCAGCCCCGATCGCCGCTGTGTGCGTTCCCCCTGTCTCGCGAAAGATGATCCCCCGATCGCGGCACTCCCTCGCTGCCGCAAGGAGCACCGTTATGGGGATGGTGAAGCCACTCTCTACACGCGCTGGAAGACGATCCACAGGAGGGCGAGCCTCCCCGCTTAGCTCAACCAGGAACTCGTTCCCTGCTGACCTGAGCGAGGTGACATGATCCTTGGCCTCAATGAACCCCTCGGAGCGAAGGAACCCGTAGACGAGTTCCCGAAAGTCTGCCGGGCTACAGGTAGAACAGAGGATCCTCTTCCCGTGTAGGTCGAGGGAGATTTCCCTCTCCATGGCCAGGGTATCTTCTGTTTCTTCGATCCTCCCTGACTTGATCCTTGTAATGGTCAGCTTCCCTGTCATTCCCATCGATGACTCACTGATTTGAGATGGTGAAGGGGCATGGTTCTCGCGCCCTATTCTCTTGGGACCGCTTCATCTATGCGCTGCTTGCGGATGTAGACGACCCAGTACAACGTTGAGACAAAGAATGCACCACCGACGATATTCCCCAATGTCACCGGGATCAGATTCATCACCATTCCTCCGACCGTCAGGTGGGAAAGCTTGTCGGCGAGGCCGGCCGCGGTAACTACAGCGAGCTGTTCCTTCATAGCGAGCCCCATCGGGATGAAGAACATGTTCGCTACGCTGTGCTCAAACCCGCTTGCCACAAAGGCCATGATCGGGAAGAAGACCGCAAAGACTTTCCCCGCCACAGCGCGAGCGGAGACAGCCATCCACACCGCCAGACAGACGAGCCAGTTACACAGGATCCCCCGCGCGAACGCCTGCAGGAACGTGAGGTTCACCTTGGCGTTGGCGATCGATAGCGCCTTAGCTCCAACGAGCCCCCCGTCGGTCTTCCACAGGCCACTCCAATACATGAGGAAGACAAGAAGGACCGAGCCTACGAGGTTTGCAAAATAGACGATCGTCCAGTTCCGAAGCAGTCTCCGTACGGTAACCTGCCGGTCGAGAACGGAGAGGAAAATCAGATTGTTACCGGTGAATAGTTCCGCCCCGGCTACCACAACAAGCATCAGGCCTACACTGAACACAGCACCGCCGATCAGCTTAGACATTCCCACTCCAACAAAAGCTGCCAAGTCATGGGTGACCATGATCGCCAGCTGAGCGCCAAAGCCGACGTATACACCGGCAAAGAAGCCGAGGATCGTTAGATGAAGGATGCTCTCCCTGGTCTTCTGTCTACACACCGTCCTGGTAAGCGTATCTGCGATCGTTGCGGGTGTTCTGCACTCGAATTCCATCTACATCTCCTTCTTTTCTTTTTTTGTTCTTGCTTTCTCGATCTGACAGGCGGCAACCTTGAGTTCTGGGATTTTCGCCTTCGGATCCAGGGCATCATTCGTGAGCCTGTTTGCCGCTGCCTCGGCAAAGTGGAACGGCACGAATACCGACCCTTCCGCCACTCTTTCCGTCATTTTCACCATCGTAGTGATCTCTCCTCTTCTGGTACGCACCTTGACCCAGCCACCGTCCTCAAGGCCAAGGCGTGTTGCATCATTGGGGTGAATCTCCGCGTATCCCTGGTTGACAAAGGCATTAAGCGCCTCGGCCCGTCGGCTCATTGTGCCGGTATGGTAGTGGAACAGGATCCGTCCAGTGGAGAGGATGAACGGGTACTCCTCGTCGGGAAGTTCCGCCGGTGGGATGAAGTCCACGGGATGGAAACGGCCCAAACCACGGTTGAACTTTCCTTTGTGCAGGTAGACAGTTCCCGGATGATCGTCGCTGGGACAGGGCCACTGCAGTCCGTCCGGAACCAGGCGCGCATGGTGGATCCCACCGTAGATTGGGGTCACGGACGCGATCTCATCCATGATCTGGGCTGCATTGTTGTAGTGCATGGGGTATCCGAGCTGCGCGGAGAGTTTACAGATGATCTCCCAGTCGGGCAGTGCCTCTCCTGGTGCTTCAAGGACCTTTCGCAGGAGAAGGACACGCCGCTCGGTATTGGTAAACGTTCCTTCCGTCTCGGCAAACGAGGCTGCCGGCAGGACGACATCGGCGAGCTTGGTCGTGTCGCTTAAGAAGATATCGCTCACCACCAGGAAGTCGAGGTTCTTCAGACCCTCCTCCACGTGGTTCAGGTTTGGATCGGAGACCATGGGGTTCTCGCCCATGATGATTAACCCCTTGACCTTTCCCTCAGCGGCTGCGTTCATTATTTCGACAACGGTTAAACCGATTTTGGGAGAGAGCTTAACCCCCCACGCCTTCTCGAATTTTTCCTGTGCGGCAGGATCGGTCACCTTCTGATAGCCTGGATAGACGTTCGACAGCGCGCCGACGTCGCAGGCTCCCTGCACGTTGTTCTGACCGCGCAGGGGGTTTACTCCGGTGGACGGTTTACCTATGTTGCCGGTAAGCATGGCGAGATTTGCTGTAGAGAGCACGTTGTCGGTTCCAGTGGTGTGTTGCGTGATCCCCATCGAGTAGACAAGTGAGGAGGTCTCCGCCGTGGCGTAGATCCTCGCGGCCGCTCTCAGCTTCTCTGCGGGGATGGTTGTAATTTTTTCTACCTTCTCGGGCGTGTACTGTTCGATGGCCTTCCTAAAATCGTCGAAGTTCTCGGTCCGCTCTTTGATAAACGCCTTGTCCTCTAACCCCTCGTTCAGGATCACGTTCATCATCCCGTTCATCCACGCCACATCTGTGCCGTTCTTCTGGCGTAGCCATAGGGTGGCGTATTTGACCAGGTCGATCTGCCGTGGGTCGATCACAATCAGCTTTGCACCGTTATAGCGCACCGCCCGTTTGATCAATGAGGCGATCACCGGGTGAGTCTCGGTGGTGTTGGACCCGGTGACGAGGATGCACTTAGCTCCTTCCAGCTCCGCGATCGAGTTGGTCATCGCGCCTGAGCCGAAGGCGGCTGCCAGCCCAGCCACAGTGGATGCATGACAGAGGCGCGCACAGTGATCGACGTTGTTCGTTCCCACAGAGGCGCGCATGAACTTCTGGAACAGGTAGTTCTCCTCGTTGGTACACTTGGCAGAGGAAAGTCCGGCTAGGGCATCGGGCCCGTGTTCGTCCTTAATCTTAAAAAGCCTCTTCTTGATCTCGGCCAATGCCTCCTCCCAGGTGGCAGGCTCAAGCTTGCCGTTGCGCCGTATCAAGGGTGTGGTAAGACGGTCCTCTTTCTGCAGGTAGGTGTGCCCAAACCGTCCTTTGATGCAGGTCGATCCGTAATTGGGCACGGCATCAGCGCCGCGCACCTTCACGATCTCGCCATCCTTTACCCACATCTCAAGCTGGCAGCCGACCCCGCAGTACGAGCAAGTGGTCTGGATTTTGTCTACCTCCCAGCTGCGTGCAGGGCGGAGGGGGAGCTTTTCTGAAATGGCCCCTGTCGGACAGAGCTGCACACACTCGCCGCAGCCGTCACACTCAGAGCTTTCCCACTCTCCCAGCCCGGCGGCAACTATTGTCTCCAGGCCGCGATAGGCATAGCTCAAGACATCTTTTCCTTGGATCTCTTCACACGCCTTGATGCAGCGGCTACACGCAATGCATTTCGAGGAATCGTAGTCGAGAACCGGGGATGAGGTGTCACGCTCGGGCAGTTCCCTCACCCGAGGTGAGAACAGCCGCGACCGGGTATCAAGCCCATAGCGATAAGCCAGGTCCTGCAATTCACAGGCCCCAGCCGATTCGCAGGTCAGGCAATCGCAGTTATGCTCGGCAAGAAGAAGGTCAATTAGCATCCGCCGTGTCGACTCCAGTTCTTCATCGAAGGCGGTGACTTGCATCCCATCTGTGACCGCGACTGTACACGCCGGGATCATCCCGGGTCTCCCATCAATCTTCACCACACACAGCCTGCATGTCCCGGTCACGCTCAACCGCTGGTGGTAACAGAGGCCAGGAATGTCAAGTCCGTTATCGCGGGCTACTTGAAGGAGATTTGCTCCTTTTTCAGCCTCGATCCTGCGCTCATCAATCGTAATCGCGATTTTATTCGCCACTATTACCCCTTCCCACGATTATTCTGCTTGCTTAAAAGGTCGTCCCGGAAGTAGTTAAGCGCACTTTGAAGCATCGGGTAACATGACTGTCCCAGTGGACAAAGCGATGTCTCGCGCATCACCTGCGCTGTCTTGAGCATCAAATCTAACTCCTTTTCTGTTCCCGTCCCTTCTGTGAATCTCTCCATCAACTCGACCAGACGGGCTGTCCCAATCCGGCAAGGAACGCACTTCCCGCAGGACTCATGCGCGAAGAAGTGGAGGATGTCTGAAAGCAGGTGGGAGATCCTGCAGCCCTTGTCGAGGACAAGGACAGCTCCTGACCCGAGTACAGCGCCGCGTTCAGCTAGGCTATCATATTCAAGCGGGACATCGAGCATCTCCTCCCCCAAGAATACGCCTGCTGCTCCGCCAACGAGTGCCACGGAAAATTCAGTGCCTTCGGCCATCCCCCCTCCAAACCCGAAGATGAGATGCCTCAAGGTCACTCCCATCTCCGTCTCCACTACGCCTGGGCTGTTCACCGCGCCGGAGAGAGGATAGAGCTTCGTTCCGGGAGACGACTGTGTCCCAAGTGAGCGGTAGTCCTTCACCCCGGAGCCTATGATGAGCGGAACGTTCGCCAATGTCTCCACATTATTGACAACCGTCGGCTTTCCCCATAACCCTACTGAAGCGGGATAAGGAGGGCGCAAGCGTGGAAATCCTCGTTTCCCTTCGATTGACTCAATCAGCGAAGTCTCCTCACCGCAAACATAAGCCCCTGCTCCTTGGTGAATCTCAATGTCAAATGAGAAGTCTTTGCCCAGGATATTTCCTCCCAGGTAGCCCTCTTGTCGTGCCTCTGCAAGCGCTTCTCCCATCCGCTTTATCGACTGCGCGAACTCGCCACGGATGTAGATATACCCTTGCGTAGCGCCGACGGCGTAACCGGCGAGGATCAGTCCCTCAATGATTAAATGTGGGGTTTCCTCAAGGAGTATTCGATCCTTGAACGTTCCTGGTTCTCCCTCATCGGCATTGCAGACAATGTACTTCGGCTCGCCACTGGCGTTGCGGGTGAACTCCCATTTGCGACCAGTGGGAAATCCGGCCCCGCCTCGCCCGCGCAACCCTGACTCCTTGATCGTAGCAAGAACCTCATCGGGTGAGAGCTCGGTGAGGGCGTGGTGTAGACCTGCGTAACTTCCTGTGGGGACTCCCTCTTTCATTTCCCCTGCCGGGGGGTAATCCTTGAACAGTCGGCGAGGCTCTCCGAGAACGACCGATGGGCCTTGTCGAGGGCCGACCCAATCGACGCGACGTGCCTCTCCAAGAATCTTCGGCAGGTCTTCCTGCTTAACGTTGGTATAGAGAGCATCATCGATTGAGATAGCCGGAGCATTATCACAAGCTCCTAGGCAACTTGAGAACTCGATTGTGAACATCCCATCGGGGCTTGTCTCGCCAGGGGCGGTGTCAAGTAACTTTTGCAGACCTTCAACTAGGTCCTTCCCTCCTGCAAGTTGACACTGCGGCGATTCGCATACGCGGATGATATGCCGTCCGCGCGGCCTTTCGCTTAGCATGGAGTAGAAGGTGGCCACACCACGAACGAATGCCATACTGAGACCAAGGTCTTCCGAAATCTCCTTCAATACTTGTTGGGAGAGATGGTGATCCTTCGCTTGTTTTTGAATCTCACACAGACGTTGAAGAAGGTTCGATACAGGGGGGCGTTCACCAACAGTACCCCACTCTTCTCGGATCACGTTACCTCCTCTTCTTATCTGAGTTTAATCTTGACGCCCTACAGGCTTACCTGGTTAAGACCCAAACTTGGGGGCCCAGTTGTTGTAGCCAAAGAGAATGGGAAGAACCTGACCAGTGAACCGTCCCAGGCCACCACGTCCAGCCTCCCGCTCGCCCAAGGCCACGGTTGTGTCAGAGCGCACATTTGGCCCGACAAACAAAACCGGCACAGGTTCTACTGTATGATCCCCATAATCGATGGGGGTCGTGTGATCGCCGGTGAAGGCGAGGTGAGTGGTCTTCCAATCGATCCTCTCCATCAACGGTGAGATCAGCTCGGCGTCGATCCGCTCGATAAAGGTGGTTTTCGCCTTTGCGTCCTTATCGTGGCCAGCGTTGTCCGTCCCTTTGACATGGATAAAGACGTAGTCCAGAGTCTCTAGTACCTTTAGGGCAGTATTCGCTTTGGATGCAAGGTCGGTATCGAGTCCGCCGGTTGCACCAGGAGCGTCAATCCGTTCCATCCCACAGGCCAGCGCAATCCCACGGTATAGAGCACCGCCAGCGATGACAGCACCACTTACCCCGTAGATCGACTCAATTGACTCAAGTTGAGGTCGATCGGCGGCGCCACGAGCGAGAATAAAGTTAGCTGGGGGTTTGCCTTCTTGCTCACGCTGCCGGTTCACCGGGTGATCGTGAAGAACCTCGTAACTGCGTTTCACTAGTTCGTTTAGTGCAGCAGCAGTGCGGCGGGTTTTCTCGTCATCATGTCCCTCGACCGGCATGAACTCCGGGGCTTTTACATCGACCTTGTGCGGGTCGTTTTCTGTGACGTAACGTGATAACCCTTTCCCACGCAGAAGGAGCGCCCCGCGGTGCTGGGTACTCGCACGGAACTCAAATTCAATCCCTAATTTCTTTTCTAACTTGATTGAATTTAGCGCTTCGGCCAATTGGTCTTGACCCGAAGCAATTCGCCCTGCGCGGCGGTCCTTGACGATAAACCCCTCCTTGCTGGGCGTCGCTGTTGCAAAGTTAGCGCGGAAGCAGACGTCTCCCGGCTGCACTGTTATCCCGATCCCTAAACACTCAAACACCCCCCGACCGGTGTAGACTCTATGTGGGTTATAGCCTAATAGTGACAGGTGGGCGGTGTCGCTTCCCGGCCTGATCCCTGGGCCAATCGGATCGACTAATCCGAGAGCGCCGCGGCGCGCTAGCTCGTCCAGGTTCGGAGATCGCGCCGCCTCCAGACAGGTCTTGCCTCCACAGTCGCTCGGGCGCCCCCCAAGGCCATCGGCGATGATCAGAATCGCTTTCACGTCTCCCTCCTTCACAACATGTCGGTAAGTTACCCGCAGGATATGGTAAAGTCAATGTGGAAAGCCCTAACTACTACTGCTATGAGCCAGAGTTGCTCTAGCTCGCCGAAAAGTGGATGATCGAGGAACGGTCAAGTTTATTTAGGTGGTGTGGTGGAAAATAGGAAGCTGAAAGAAGCGCTGTTAATGGCAATAAAGCAGGCGGCGACGACCCTACCCGCGGACGTAGTTGATGCCCTTAAGCAGGCGAAGGCCGTGGAGACTTCCGAGCTAGCAAAGCTGCAGCTTGAGATGATCCTGCATAACATCGAGATAGCGCGTGCGGGATCGGTCCCCATGTGCCAGGACACTGGAATTTTGACCTTCTTCATCAAAGCGGGGGTAGACAGTCCCTACCTCAGGTGTTTACGAACGCTGATCACAGAGGCGGTCGCCGAAGCGACAAGAGTGGTTCCACTGCGACCGAACACGGTCCACCCGTTTACTTTTAAAAACCCCGGAGATAACCTCGGACGATTTATGCCGCACATTGACTGGGAGTTAGTCGACGGGGATGAGGTCGTTATCAGTCTCCTTGCTAAAGGGGCAGGAAGCGAGAACTGCTGTGCACTTAAGATGTTACTCCCCGTCGCAGGGGTCAAGGGGGTTAAAAAGTTCGTTTTAGACCATGTTGTCGGATGCGCTGGCCAACCTTGTCCTCCGGGAGTGATTGGCGTGGGAATCGGTGGGGGGGCCGACCTCTCGCTCAAGCTGGGGAAGTTAGCTATCCTGCGTGATGTCGGCTCGCGCCACCCCGATCCTGCGATCGCTGGTCTAGAGCTTGAACTCCTGGAACTCATCAACCAGAGCGGGATCGGTCCGATGGGGGTCGGCGGGGTGACCACCTGCTTGGATGTTCACATCGAGTATGCGCACCGGCACCCCTCCTCCCTTCCGGTGGGAATCATCTACCAGTGCTGGGCTGATCGCCGCAAGAAGGTAAAGATCGATGCTAATGGTAGGGTGGAGGTAAGTTAGGTGGATAAGTTTCTTCATACCCCACTAACCGAGGAAGATATTCGGGCCTTACACGTCGGCGACACGGTCCACATCTCCGGGAGGATGTTCACCGCGCGGGACGAAGCTCATCGGCTGATGCTTGAACGCCGCGAGAATGATGAGGAGATCCCGTTTGATCCCTCGAAAATGGCTCTGTTTCACTGTGGGCCGGTGGTAAAAAAGGAGGATGCGGGCTGGCGGGTGATCTCCGCCGGTCCCACCACGAGCATCCGTATGGAACTCTTCGAGGACAGATTCCTTACTGCCTTCGGCACCAAGATGGTCATCGGTAAGGGGGGGATGGGAGACAAAACCCTTGCTGCCCTGCGAAAGGCGGGAGCGGTGTACGCTCATTACCCCGGTGGGGTCGGTGCACTTGCTGCCCAGGCGATCACGCGGGTGACCAACGTCTACTGGTTGGACGAGCTTGGTATTCCAGAAGCAGTGTGGATCCTCGATATCGAGCTCTTCGGGCCACTCACGATCACCATGGACAGCCATGGGAAGAGCTTGTATCGCGATCTGGAGGAGTCGATCAAGAAAAACTTGGAACGAATCCACGAGCAGATCGCTAAGGGGGCATGACGATGACAGATGAGAATCCGAACGTAGAAGAGAGGGAGAAGAAAGCAGCGATTCCTGCAAAGAAGGCTCCCGCTTGGCACGCCTTCTATCGGGGGAAGATCGAGACCGCCTTGAAGTGTGCCGTCACAAGTGTAGAGGACTTTGGGATCTGGTACACCCCTGGGGTCGCTGCCCCTTGTCGCGAAATTGAACAGGATCAAGGCAAAGTCTTTGAGTATACGAACAAGGCGAACACCGTCGCCGTTGTCTCCGACGGCTCGCGCGTCCTCGGGCTGGGGAACATCGGGCCACATGCCGGCCTGCCGGTCATGGAGGGTAAGTCCCTCCTTTTCAAGTACCTCGGTGGGGTCGGGGCGTTTCCGATCATGCTTGACACGCAGGATCCCGACGAGATCATCCAGGCGGTCAAGTGGATCGCACCGGGGTTTGGTGGGATAAATCTCGAGGACTTAGCCAGCCCCAAGTGTTTCTACATCCTCGATCGATTGCGGAAGGAGCTCGATATCCCGGTCTGGCATGACGACCAGCAAGGGACTGCCTCTGTCACCCTTGCCGGGGTGCTAAACGCTCTCAAGCTCGTTGGTAAAGACATGAACAAGGTAACCTACGCAGTGGTCGGGGCCGGAGCGGCAAACATCGCCTTTGTCCGCGTGCTCCTGCGCGCCGGTGTTCCGGCGGGGAACGTGATCATGGTTGACAGTCGTGGCATCCTTCATCCCGGACGGGAGGATCTGGAAAAGAATAAAGAGAAAAACCCCTACAAGTGGGAGTACGCTCTCGCGACGAACGCCGCGGGCCGCACCGGAGATACGGCAACCGCGATCGAAGGAAGCGACGTGCTGATCGCCGCCTCTAAACCCGGCCCGGGCACGATCGACAAGGAGTGGCTTTCCACGATGAACAAGGACGCGATCGCGTTCATCATGGCAAATCCAATCCCTGAGATCTGGCCGTGGGAGGCAAAGGAAGCCGGGGTGAGGATCGTGGGGACTGGTCGCTCCGATTTCCCTAACCAGGTGAATAACTCGATCGGTTTCCCCGGAATCTTTCGCGGCACACTCGATGTCTTTGCGACGACGATCACCGACGAGATGGCGATCGCTGCCGCCTGGGCCATCGCCGAGACAGCGGAGATGAGGGGAATCCATGATGAGTACATTGTCCCCACGATGATGGAGGCTGAAGTGTTCATCAACGAGGCAGTCGCTGTGGGGTCAAAAGCAATCGAGCAGGGGATCGCCCGCCGGGTCCTATCAGAAGAGGAGCTGCGTCACGAGGCCGAGGAGAAAATTCGTCATGCTCAAGCGGAAACAAAGATCCTTATGAGCGAAGGGCATATAGTGATCCCCCCTGAAGATAAGATCGACTGAAGATGGCCCAGTCCCTAGCTCGATTGGGCGTGCGTGTGTAAGAGAGCAGCCTTCATTCGATGGATGCATTAACAAACAGGTGAAAGAAACGTTAGGAGAAGACGTTCGTGACGCATTTCGCCCCGACTGTTACAAAAGTCCCTCACTAAATAAAAAAACCCAACGCGTACGCGCCAGGCAATGATTAATATACGATATTTAGGAGGGAAACGTCAAGGGTAACCTAACCCTCTTGGAAAAACCGTTGGAATGTGAAAAAAGGCCACGGGCTGGCGCAAGCTAGCGCCACCCTGGCCCCATTGCTTATCGCTCTTGTCTTATCAGGGGATCGTCATGGCCTTATCTATCTGGTTATTTACTTCGGTTTCAGTAGCGTCCGGCCATAGTACTCAAAAGGAAAAGACAGAACAAAAGGCTCGTTTCATCTTCAGAAGCGGATATACCGTGAAAGAGTGCTATTGAGCTACATTAACCAGAGAGCTTTGAGATTCGGTCCTCGTCGTGGCTCAGTTAGGCGTCGTTCTGGCGGCGGATTACCAAAGCGTCAGCCATTGCCGCGGCGTCGACGGTGATGTGGTTCCCTTCCTTCACCTCGCCGGAGACGATCTTTGAGGCGAGTGGGTTCTCCACTAGACGCTTCAGTGCTCTTTCGAGCGGTCGCGCCCCGTAGTGCGGATCGTATCCCTTCTTTGCGAGGACCTTCTTTGCCTCCTCCGTGAGGGTGAGGGAGATCCCTTGTTCGGCGAGACGCTCATTTAGGGCTGTGGCCTTTAAGTCAACGATCTCTAAGATCGCCTCCTCTGAGAGCGGGTGGAAGATGATCATCTCGTCGATCCGGTTTAGAAACTCCGGGCGGAACGTGTGTTTTAACTGCTCGTGGATCTTCTCCCCGATCTTCTCCTCGGGTAGGTCGGTGTCAAACTGCTCGCTTCCCACGTTCGAGGTCATGATGGTGATCGTGTGGCGGAAGTCCACTGTGCGGCCGTGGCCGTCGGTAAGCCGTCCCTCGTCGAGCAATTGCAGAAGCAGGTTCATCACCTGCGGGTGAGCCTTCTCGACTTCATCGAACAGGACAACTTGGTACGGTCGTCGCCTGACTGCTTCGGTGAGTTGTCCTCCCTCTTCATAGCCGATGTACCCCGGAGGAGATCCGATCAGGCGTGCCACGGCATGGCGCTCCATATATTCGGACATATCGATCCGTTGTAGGGCGGTGTCACTCCCGAAGAGAAACGCTGCGAGCGCCTTGGCTAGTTCGGTCTTCCCGACTCCGGTTGGCCCGAGGAAGAGGAAGGTGCCGATCGGACGACGAGGGTCGGCAAGCCCGGCGCGTGAGTGGCGGACCGCTTCTGCGACGGCGTGGACTCCTTCTTCCTGGTCAATCACGCGCTTGTGGAGAAGCTCTTCCATATTGGCGAGCCGTACCCGCTCCTCCTTGAGCATCCGCTCGGCCGGAATCCCGGTCCACTGAGAGACAAGTGAAGCGATCGCCGCCTCAGTCACTTTCTCCCCGCTTTTGTCAACCCGTATCCGGCTCGCGGCCTCATCAACGAGGTCGATCGCCTTGTCCGGGAGGAAGCGCTCGGAGATATAACGCTCCGACAGTTTCGCCGCCGCGTGGATCGCGTCGTCGGTGATCTTCACACCGTGGTGCTCCTCCAGCTTTTTTTGCAAACCTTCCAGGATCGCGATCGTTTCCTCGATGGTTGGCTCACCTATATACACCTTTTGGAGGCGCCGCTCTAGTGCTGAGTCCTTCTCGATGTGTTCGCGGTACTCGTCGAGGGTTGTCGCTCCGATCAACTGGAACTTGCCACGAGAGAGCGGTTCTTTCAGCATGTTGGAGGCGTCGATCGCTCCCTCAGCGGCGCCGGCTCCGACGACGGTGTGAAACTCGTCGATAAATATGATTGTCTTGCCTGCTTGGGCCTCGATCTCCTTGATCACCGCCTTGAATCGGTCCTCGAATTCGCCGCGGAATTTGGATCCCGCGACCATCGCTGCAATGTCGAGGGCGACGATCTCCTTCCCGTTGAGGGTCTCGGGAACCTCATCTGCGGCGGTCCGCTGTGCTAACCCCTCAACTACTGCGGTCTTCCCCACTCCTGGTTCCCCGATTAGAACGGGATTATTCTTGCGGCGGCGGGAGAGGATCTGCTCCATACGGCGGATCTCCTCCTCACGGCCGATCACCGGGTCGAGCTCGCCGCGGGCGGCCATCTGGGTAAGGTTCATCGAATATTTTTTAAGGATCTGGTAGCGCTCCTCCGAGGAGCGGTCGGTCACCCGCTGTTCCCCACGAACGCTGCGAAGCGCTGCGTAGATACCCTCCGGGGTGATCTGATGACGATCGAGGACCCTCTTTAACTTGGGGTCTGTCGCTCGACTTAGCGAGAGGAGGAGGTGGTCCACCCCGATGAACTCGTCACGCAGCCGCTCTGCCTCCATCTGTGCCCCGGCGACGACCGCGTCCAGCCGCGGGGTGATGTAGATCTGCGCGCCGACCGGACCGGAGACAGATGGCTTGCCTGTTAGCAGCAGGTCGAGGTCCTTGGCTAGACCAGTCAGATTCACCCCCATCTGCTGCAGGATGTCCTTCCCCACGCCTTCCTTCGTCACCAATACGGTAAAGATGTGCTCGGCGTCGAGCTGGTTGTGCTTGTAGCGCGTTAATAGGTCCTGTGCTTCGTGGAACAGCTCCTGCGCTCCTTGCGTCAGTTTATCGAAACGAATCATCGCCCTCACCCCAAATTAGCAGTCAAGCATCTTGATTGCTAATTATAGGCCGAAAAGAGATCTGCGTCAAGGGGTGGTATCGAATATTTGGTTCCTTGCTATTTCGCGTGGGCAGTCTTAAAGAGGGAGTTTCTTCGCTAATGAGGTGGGTCAACATGAGTAGTTTCTCATGACCGGCACTGTGGTTTAGAGTTTCGCGGTTTGGGTCAAGGCTGCGCGTGCCTTTGAAGAAGCTATCAGCCTCGTTAACTCGCAAAAACCCAACGTCGGGGACAAGCCCCAACGCTACGAAATAACGTTTCAAACCGACGCTCTTGTAGCGTCGCACCCTGTGTGCGACGTTCTTCCTGCCATGGACAGGCCGGCAATGATTGACGATCTCGTGAAGATCTGACTGTTATTGAGTTTTCTCTTGCGGGGAGATAGGGTATACTACTAGCATTCAATGACCGGAGATCTCTGTGTGACCGCGAGTGTCACCCCAGGCGCGGGGAAGAAGGGAAGGGGAGGCGTACAGCGGGTGCGTAGCCCGGCTGACATGCTATTATATAGTCCCGGAGGTGGTTTATGCGGATCCATATAAGATACGGTGATAAGAACGGCGTCTTGTCGCAACGGCTTGATATCTCACCGGTTACCGCGAAAGCGATGCTCTACTTGCAGGCGTCTTACACGGCAATCGTAGCCGTGTTTGGGGTGTTATGTGGATCGATATAAACACTGTTAGACGGCTACGACTGAGATGAACGCCCACGTTGCTGACACCGTCTTTGTGTCCTCGACATTCGAGGATCTTAAACCGCACCGCCGAGCAGTGTGGACCGTGCTTGAGCAGTTCGATGTTAATGTGCGCGGGATGGAGGAGTTTGGTGCTCGGCCGGACGCGCCACTCGACACCTGCCTCACGGAGGTTGAGCAGTCGGATATCTATGTCGGCATCGTTGCTTATAAACTCGGATCGATGGATGACACTTCCCAGAAGTCCTTCACGCAGCTCGAGTATGAACATGCCCGACTGCTTGGAAAGCACATTCTCATATATTTGATCGATGAAGACGATGCGCGAGTCACGATCCACGATATAGATCTGGATCCGAACCGAGGCGAGAAGCTGGAGAGCTTCAAGAGAACGCTGCGACAAAACCACACAGTTGACAGCTTCACGTCACCGGAGGATCTCGCCGAAAAACTCAAGCGGGACTTCGGCCGATTTCTCAGAGCCAAGCACGTCGCGGCAGATATGTCCGTCGCCGAGGAGGAATTCGCCGTAGCTGCAGAAGTGATGAAGTCGTTCTGGCTGTTGCCAAAGTTGACTTCCGGAAGAGAAGTGCGCGTTCGCTTCGCTCCAAATGGGAAGCCTTACCCAGCATCAATGGACATATGCAAGGCGTTCAATCTGCCCTATGGATCCACGTTGGGTATGAGCATAGCAATAGAGGCACCGGAAGGGGAACACGTCGAGGATTTCACGGAGCTATACGCGTCAGGCGAGCGTGCAGAGGACCTACTTGCTCTGGTCGGCCAACCTCCTTGCGATGTCTACGTTCGGCTTCAATTCAGCCCAACACCCGTGGCAACGAAGCGCGCAGAGTTCTTTGAGCGTACGTACCATACCTTAGCGCTACGGCCGACGTTGAGTGCCGTGACTGAAGATGCCCTCGGAGGCGTGCAGACGCATCACGTCCCCGGAGAGGGGAAAGTCATGCTGCTGTTTGCGAAGGTAGCCGGCTAAGCCGCGCATGAAGCTGGCGAGCGCGGTAGGAGTAGTTGGTTTATGAGCATGGTGGGATCACAGTCGTCCGAACGTATGTTGCAGCTGTTGAGTCTGCGCTCGCAGCTCATCCGCCAGACGTTAGGCAGCGCGCCATCCTGCAGGAGCAGTGGAGACTTCTTGTGTTAAAGGGGGAGATACGAAATGATTTTCCCTTCTGTTTATGCAATTGTCGTCGGGGCAGGAATGATCGGCCAGTGGACGTTTTCCTATGTGTCGGGGCAGATTCCCGAGCTGGAGAGTGAGCCGATCCGGATTCGTTTTCACCTTGCCGCAGAGTTTGCCACGGCAGTCGCACTGATAGTGGGTGGCTTGTGTCTGCTGACAAGGCAGAGCTGGGGTAGCTGGGTCTATTTGCTATCGATGGGCATGCTGCTGTACACAGTCATTGTCAGCCCTGGATACTTCGCCCAGAAAGGGCAGTGGCCGTTTGTGGTGCTTTTCGCAGTTGTGCTGATTCTTGCGGTGATTAGCATCATGCTGGTAGTGTAGGGTGCGTGCTGCCTAACCCCCGCTGCCGCCGACGCCGCTACGCGGCGGTTTTATCGGCGGTCCGTTTCAGCAGTTGCTGTTGTCATTGAGGTGAGTTCTGCCAGCCCTGCCTGGGCGGCTGATGCGCAAGCCGTTCGCATCAAAACAGAGCCTTGACATTACAACGTCAAAACGCTAAAATGTTTAAGTGCCTCAGGAGATGACATTATGGCAACATTGGCAAAACGCGCGACGATCTATTTGGACCCTGTATTGCATAAAGCTCTCAAACTAAAGGCGGTCGAAACCTCCCGCTCCGTCTCTGACCTCGTGAACCAAGCCGTACGAGAAGCTCTTGCCGAGGACGCCGAGGACCTTGCCGCATTTGAACTAAGAGCTAACGAACCCTTGATTGGGTATGACGAAATGGTCAAAAGGCTTAAAAGAGATGGCCTTATTTGAGATCTTTTTCAAGGAATCGGTTTGGAAGGATCTCGAAAAGATACCCAAAAAGGACGTTCGGAAAATCCTCAAGAAAATTGGGAGTCTTGGTGATGATCCTCGCTCAAGCGGCTGCGAAAAGCTTACTGGTGAGGAGCGATATCGAATCAGGCAGGGAAGATATCGCATCTTATACTCAATACAAGACCTCGAATTGACGGTTTGGGTTGTCAAGGTCGGTCATCGCAGCGATGTGTATCGCTAAAGCGAACCTCCGCTTGCACAAGGACCGCTCGCGGCTCGCCGCCAAAGATCAATCAATGGTAGACTTGGTCCGTGATAAATGATCAAATGGCCCAAGGAGACGGTGAGGGCCGCGGATGAGCCGTACGTTCGATCTGACTTGATGAGGAACCCCCAAAACGCAATAATCTGAACATGAATACGGAAGACATAAGGAAGGCCTCATTGCCTGCGTGCCGTAAGTTCGATGTCAGGCGACTCGATGTGTTCGGCTCGGCCGCTCGTGACGCCGCGAGCGGCACAAGCGACGTCGACTTGCTGGTCGAGTTCAGAGATCCGAACCGTAGCCCTGCGAGACGGTTCTTCGGTCTTCTCCACCAACTGGAAGACACCTTGGGTTGCGAGGTCGATCTACTCACTACCGCCAGTCTCCGAAACCCATACTTCAGAGAGCGCGTCCTGAAGGAGAGGATTCCCATTTATGAAGGGTGACTTTCTTGCCTACTTGGACGACATCCTTCGATCCGGAAGGGCCATCAAGGCTTTGTCGCCGGATGCACATTCGAGGACTACTCCTCTGACGAACTGCTTCGAAGCGGGGTGGAACGGAAACTCGAGATTATCGGAGAGTCCCTCAATAGGATCAAACGCGACGAGCCAGAACTCTTGCAGCAAATCTCCGAGTACCGTGACATCATCTCCTTAGAGGAACATCCTTATTCACGGTTATGACACCATTGACGACCGCATTGTGTGGGGCATCATCGAAGAAGAACTCGACGCCCTTCTTGATACCGTGGGCACACTCCTACAGCAAAAGGCTATCGAACAAGAGCATTAACCGCGACAAGCAATAGCCGTGCAACGACCATTAGCCGCGTGGGAGGCGGCATGACGGGCCCGCGGTACGAAACGGTTGTTTCGTACGCACATCAGGCATTTCGGCTCAGCAGATGCCACACAGGGCGGCATCCGCAACGTCAAGCGGAAGGTTCCGTACAGTTCACGGCTTGATGAAAGTGAGTTTCTCGGGGTCCTTGGTGACACCCGGAAAGCGAAGGACACGGTTGTGCATCACGACGTAGACTCCCGGGGAAACGAGCTGGGCGGCAAGGAGCGCTTCGGTGACGTTTTGTAGGGCGTCGGTGTCGCGAAACTCGTAGGGTCGCATCGCACCGGTAAGAATCACCGGGGCGGTGAGACCTCGTAACTCGCGATGGAGGAGTTCGCCGGTCTGCTCCAGAGTATCGGTGCCGTGGAGGATCACCACCGCATCGGACTGGAGAAGCGTCCGTTTCGTTGCCTGTAGGATGCACTCCCGATCCCCATCGGTCATCTCGAGGGAGTCCTTGAACACGACCTGCTCGTAGGTCACTTCAAGGTCGGGGAGACGAAGAGTGGCAAGGATCTTTGGTAGGATCGTGTGATAGTTGCGAAGCGATCCGTCGCGTTCGTTGTAGGTTTTCTCGATCGTTCCCCCGGTTGTTAGGACCGTAACGCGCATGGTTGTCCCCTCCTGACGTTTCTCAAGCGGCCTCGATTATACCGCGTCAGCGGACGCCTTTAAGGATCATGTTTATCGCTGCATACAGGAGGGCGATCCCGAAGAGCTGCCGTAGGCGTTTCTTGGGAAGACGCCCTCCGAGACGGGGACCAATCTGGGCCCCAATCACGAGTCCGAGGATCAGCGGGAGGGCCAGTTCAGGGTGAAGGTTCCCCTGCACCCAGTGTTGGTAGGACCCCATGAGCGCGGCCGGAGCCATGACAAACAGGCTGGTGGCGATTGTGATAATGATATCAAGCCCTAGAAAGACGGAAAGAGAAGGGACCATCACCGTCCCTCCGCCGATTCCAAACAGACCGGAAGCGGTCCCTGCGATCAGGCCGATGGCGGCGGTGATCGCGTAGATGTGACGACCTCTCACCTTTCCACGCAAGGAGAAGGGGATCTCCTTAGGTGGCTTGCCCCGGAGCATCATCAGCACCGGGTAGAGGAGGAAGATTCCGAAGGCAATCGACAAAAGGTGGGTATCGATCACCTCGGTCAGCCGCGCTCCGCACCACGCTCCAAATATCGTCGTCGGCATGAGCAAGAGCCCGAGCTTGATGGTGATCTTCCGCTTGAGGGCGTAGGCGATCGAACTAGAGAAGCTGGTGAAGACCACCCCGGCGATACTCGTCCCCGCAGCCTCGGGCATGGTGGCGACAAAACCACCGAGAGAGAGGAGTGGGACCATGAACACGCCCCCTCCGAGCCCAAGGAGGCTCGCAAAACAACCGATCCCAAGCGCGGCAAAAAAAAGCTCCAAAAAGGCACCTACGTATAGCTCCACCTGATTCCTCTTCTTTCGTTAAGGGAATAAGAACACTATACGTGCCTTGCGGTTAAGAGTCATATTTGGCGTTTATCTTTACAACTGGACGGAACCGCGAGCAATGAGTAGAGTAGCACTCACAAGAGAAAAAGATCTGCTAGAAAGGGGGAAGTAATGCCAACGCATGTGCCAACTCGCGAAGAGGCGCTTAACCTGTTGAAGGAATTTAATCAAAGTGAGTCCCTGGTCAAACACGCCTTGGCGGTCGAAGGAGTGATGCGCTACATGGCACGAAAGCGCGACCAGGATGAGGAGAAGTGGGGAATCATCGGCCTTGTTCACGATCTTGATTATGAACGCTACCCGCAGCAGCACTGCCAGAAGACTGAAGAAATCCTCACCGAGCGCGGCTGGCCCGCGGATTACATCCACGCCGTGATGTCACACGGGTGGGGGCTCGTGACCGATGTTAAGCCGCAGCACGAGATGGAGAGGGTGCTCTACGCGATCGACGAGCTAACCGGACTGGTGACAGCGGTGGCCCTGGTGCGGCCGTCGAAGAGCGTCCTTGACATGAAGGCAAAATCGGTTGCCAAAAAATGGAAGGACAAACGCTTCGCTGCCGGGGCGAACCGCGAGGTAATCCAAAAAGGCGCGGACATACTCGGCGTGGAGCTCACTGAGCTGTTCGAGGACGTGATTATGGGGATGCGCGAGGTCGCCGAGGTGATTGGTCTGAAGGGTACCGTGGAGCAGGCATAGCTTGGACCTTTTCAAAACGACTTGATACTCGGCTGCCCAACACGGATCGAGGCGAGGAGAAACGTGTGATCGTCTTGATCACGATCTCTTACTTAAAGCAACCCGAGCGTGTTTTCAGCAACCTTTTCTCCCTCTCTCCCAGTTTGCCTCTGCAGGAGCGGCGAGCTAGCGGGTGGGTACCTCACTTCCTTCCTGTCAAGCCCCTTCAGGTAGGAACAGAAGGTGTTTAGCGGCGTTGCCTCGATTAATAGGTGTATGATGGTATGCGAGGGAGTTGCAGTCAGTCTGCTTGTTTTTCCCTTTGTTCGTCGCTTTGAACTTCTCCCCTTCTTAACCTACTCCCTTACAAGAAGGTGAATGGCAATAATCGTATTTCAGAGATCTACAGGAAGATTATTCATAAACAGGAGGGTAGAATGAAAAAGATACTTACTCCAATAAGATTAGAGAACGGGTTGCGATTACTGACAATGGTAATGATCATCACTATCTCGTTTGTTGTTCCGCTGTCGGCTGCCACCTACTACGTGGCCTGCAACAACCCCAAGGCTTCGGATAACAACGTCGGTACTCAGGAGCTACCCTGGAAGACCGTCTCCAAGGCAGCGGCTACACTTAAGCCCGGCGACACGGTTATTGTTTATGAGGGCGTCTATCGGGAGTGGGTCCATACCCAAAGATCCGGCACCAAGGACGCGCCCATATCATATATCGCTGCCCCAGGTGAAGAGGTGATCATCACCGGCGCCGACATCTTCACCGATTGGCAGCGGATAGAGGGCGATAGACCAATCTACAAGTACGAGCCTTGGACGCTGGACTCTGCCATCGACCCACCCGAACAAATGGAAACTAATGAAGGCCTCGCCCACCCATGGGGAAGCTTAGCACCAGACCCCACCGGCCGTCAGGAGCAGGTGATCTGCGACGGTAAACTCCTAAGACACGTTCTGAAGATGGAAGAGATGGAGCCCGGCACCTTCGTCTCCGACACCGTGAATGATGTCCTTTACATCTGGCTGCCTAACTCCGACAGCCCTGCTGATCACATGGTCGAGGTCAGCGTCCGCGAGTACTGCTTCACAGCGGAGTGGGACGGAGGGGGCCCCGATTACATCGTGGTTAAGGGTTTCACGATGCGCTATGGGCGCAATCTAGCTCACCATGGCATCCTCTCCGTCCTAGGCAATCACTGGGTTGTTGAAGATAACATAATCGAATGGTCCAACGGGAGCGGCCTCTTCATCTCTTTCTGCGGCGCGGGCCACATCATACGCAACAACACGATGCAATATAACGGTGAAAAGGGCATGGGCGGCCACCCTACAAGCTGCCTGCTGGAGGGCAACAAGCTCCTCTACAACAATGTTAAAGGCTACCCCACCGACTGGGATGCGGCGGGATGTAAAATCGGGTTCGCTCGCGATACCGTGATCTCTGATACGGTCGCCATCGGCAATATCGGTAACGGTATCTGGCTCGATTGCGACTGCCGCAACTGCACTGTAACGCGTTCCCTATGCATGAACAATACAAGATCGGGCATATACGTTGAGATAAGCGGCAAAGGCGGGATAAAACTGACCGATAATATCTGCGTGGGTAATGGATTTTACGACCCCTGGGCAGGGGCAGGCATTAGCATGGATTATAGTGAGCATTGCACTGTCGAGAACAACATCCTCGTAGGCAATAACGCGGGCCTCGCCTTAATCGCAAAATCTCCGCCGCGAACCCCCATGGGTCAGGAAGGGGAGCAAGTAAGCTACTACACCCACGATGACACAGTGCGCAGGAACATCATCGCCTTCAACCTTGACTATCAGCTTGCCTTCCGGGGTAACTTTGGCCCCTCGCTTAACCCCGAGACGCTCAATCTTATCATCGACAACAATCTCTACTATGGCTTTGAAGACAGAATATTAGTTCAGTATGGTAACCCTTGGCGGCCCAATGGCGAGAGCTTCACCGACCTTGCCGACTGGCAAGCCTCCCACTCCTTCGACCACAACTCAATATTCGCCGATCCTCTATTCGAAGACCTGGAGCGGCTCGATCTCCACTTGCAGCCAAATTTCCCTGCCTTCCAACTGGGCTTTCAGCCCTTTGAGCTGAACCCAGAGTGGAGGGAGATACCTGAACAGGTTCAGCGTCCGCCCCTCATCCCACAGGGGCCAAGAATAGATGAAGGATTCGAGCACACCCCGGTCGGCGCGCTGCCCAATAGAGCCGGAATGATCTTCGAAGAGGAAGGTGCGCTCATCCGGGTCACCGATGAACAGGCGGCCATAGGACGGCACTCTCTCAAATTCACCGATGTGCCCAGTTCGGAGAGCGACTGGAGGCCACAAATGAGCTACCTGCCACACTTCACAGAAGGCACGGTGCGCCTGAGCTTCGACCTGCGGCTGGAGCCGGGAGCTGTCGCCTGGATGGAATGGCTCGACATGCCCGACCCGGGAGTAGTTGGGCGTAAAGTAGGCCCGAAGCTAGAAGTGGACGAGGCTGGGCAGCTCAAGGCCAGCGGTTCTCCGCTGTTGACCGTGCCCTTAGATGAGTGGTCCCACGTAGAGATCGTATGTAGCTTGGGCCAACAGGCTACAGGCTTCTACGACCTGACGGTGACCATTCCGGGAGAGAACCCGAAGGTCTTCCCTTGGTTTCCCTGCGTCGATTGGGACTTCCGATTGCTGCGCCGAGTAGTCCTCGTCAGCCAAGCAACCCAGAGCACAGTATTCTATTTAGACAACATAAAATTGGAGGCGGTGGAGGAATAGGCGAGGAGAGTGGCTGCGAACCTCCCACATGCTTTTTATTGTCGTGGGCTTCGAAGCCAAAACAGGTCTAAAAAGCTGGGACTGGAATACATGGTGAGGTGCCCCGCCAGCCTTCAGTGCCTTTATTAAGATCCCTTCGACCCTCTTTCCAGTAACGGTCTCACCAGCGAGGAGCAGGGGGACTGATGGATGGTGCCTCTCTTCTTAGTGCAGAGGGGAACTCGCCCGCCGCTCCTCAGCCGAGTTGCTCTATCAATCTAGGGTAGCCACTGCTCCCGGTGCTCTCTCCTCATCGATCGTAAGAGAGAAGGGCCGTTCAGTCCGCTTCGGCCAGCGTCGCCGGCGACGGCCTGCGTCCCCAAATTATCCTTCAAATTACTTCCCTATCATCCGAAGTAATCGGAGGTTAAGGGGATCTTCTGCCAGGTATCCGCCGTCTCTCTGTGGAGTAGCTTTCCAGCTCCAATTTACATTTTACACCCACAACCCCAGCCTATCAACCCGCCCATGGCGAGCCATCAATCCGATCAACAAAGGTAAGTTCATATTTCTACCTCTAGTGCTCACTTGCTTCATATTCAACTAACTTCTCAATTTTCTCCCTAAACTCCTCTACTGTCCTGTTCCAAGCCACCGTGCCCGGCCCTTGTTTGGCCTGACACAGCTCGATGGCTTCCTGTATCAACCAGTCCCAGAGCTCTCCCCACGGTATTCCCCAATAGCCTTCTCCTCGAAGACCCTCGGTCACGGTTTCGGGAATCCTCGCTTCCAAGTAACGGATGCCGTCATCGTGCATGACCTCATCAGTGTGAGTGGTATAATAGTGCACTTGCTTTCTATGAGGAGGAGTGATGGAGGAGAAGAAGGTCGTCCTGCGGGATCTCTTGCTGAAGCACCCGGCCGATGTTGCCGAGGTGCTTTCTCACCTTTCTGATGAGCAGGCGTCTGATCTCTTGCATCGCCTCTATCTGCGGAGGGCTGCCGCCGAACCGCTGGGGGAAATGGAGCCCGAGGAATCGGCAGAACTCCTCTCCGAGCTCGATCGCACGGAAGCGATCAAGATCCTCTCCCGTATGGATCCCGACGACGCCGTCGACCTGTTGGAGGAGCTCCCAGAGGCTGAGCAGCAGAAGATTCTCTCCAGTTTAGGTCGGAAAGAGGCTGAGGTTCTCACTGATCTACTCGCTTACCCGCCGGATACGGCCGGTGGATTGATGTCGCCCGAGGTGGTCGCCCTGTCGCTTGACATGTCCGCCCAGGAGGCGATCGACCTTCTTCGTCGCCGGGTGGAAGAAGCTGAGACGGTTTATTACGCCTATGCGGTCGATGAACAAGGCCGGCTTCAAGGTGTCCTGTCTCTACGCGACCTTGCACTTGCCCAACCGGAGACGCGCCTTTCCTCTCTGTTGATGCGAGAGGTTATCTCTGTCCCAGTCGAGGCAGATGTGGAGGAAGTGGCGCGCCTGTTCGATAAGTACAACTACTATGCGCTCCCTGTTGTCGACAGTGAGCGGAAGCTACTTGGGATTATCACCATCGACGACGTCATCGACGTGATCCGGGAAGAGGCGACCGAAGATATTTACGGAATGGCGAGCGTGCCGATTGAGGAGAGGGTGGATACCACCTGGATTTCCTCGTTGCGTATGCGTCTACCCTGGCTGTACGTCCGCTTGGGGACCGCACTGCTGGCCGCCGTAGTTGTCGGTGTGTTTGAGGAGACTATTGCCAAGGTGGCGGCACTCGCTGTGCTGATGGGGGTCATCGCTGGACAGGGTGGAAGTGCGGGGATGCAGACGGTGACAATCATCACGCGCGGAATGGCCTTGGGAGAACTGGAGCCTCGCCTCGGGTGGCACCTGTTGGCTAAGGAAGCCCTGTTGGGTGTTGTAAACGGCTTGGTCATCGGCGCAACGGTAGGGGTCATCACCTACCTGTGGAAAGGGGATTATCTGTTGGGAGTAGCCGCTTGCCTGGCGATGCTTTTTGTCCTGGTGGTGGGGGGAGTGGCCGGGGTGGCGATTCCGCTCGGTTTACGTGGCTTAGGAAAGGATCCGGCACTTGCCTCGGGGATCTTCCTCACCACTGTCACCGACGTCCTTGGGTTCGGTTTCCTGTTTCTGTTAGCACGGCTCTTCCTTCCAGGGATCAAGTAAATGAATGTCAATCCTTCTTCCCTTCCGATTTGGTCTTATCCATTGATTCTTGCCCTCCTTGGGATTGTGTTGTTTGTTGGAAATCTTTCTCCACCTTTGCAGGTGGTGGTCGGCGTAGAGAGCATCCTCTACCTTGGCTACCTGATTTTTCGATCAGTTAAGCCTGCACTTAAGGCGCGGGCGGTGGCAAAGCTCCTTCCGCTCTTCCCTGGGCACCTTCTTCTTCTGTTTGCCATTTCGCTTCTTCCTGCCCCCCCAACAGCGTTGGTAATTCTGTGGGCGGTTATCCCGGTGGCGAGTGTTCTCTATGACCTTCTTGCTTCATGGTCCATGCTCAGAGAACGGGTGAGAATGTCGATTTTGGTTGGACTTTACTGTATAATCTGGGCTGATCTTTTCGTGCTTTTGGAACGTGTAATCGCCTTAGGAAGGGGATTATCAGGGAGCGCGGAGATCGTTGTAGCGGGCATATTTGGCGTTGTAGGCACTGTATTTCTCTTCGTCGGGGCCTATCGCCATTGGCGTGTCAGTAAGCTTTAAGGAGTGATAGTATGGGTAGAGCGGTTGTTTTTACTGTAGGAGTGGGGCTTCTTCTCTTTGGTCAGGCGGCGTTTGGGCAGGATGAGCCCGCGGCAGGGCAGTCGATCATTTCTCTCGTCGCCATCCTCGCCGTGTTCGCGGCAGTCTTCTATTTTATGTTGATCCGGCCGCAGCGCAGACGCCAGGCAAAACACAAAGAACTTGTGAAAGGGGTCAAGCGTGGCGACAGCGTAGTTACCGCCGGTGGGATCTACGGTGAGATCGATTCGATTGGCGACACTTCTGTTGTGCTTAAACTTGAAGACGGTGGGAAGCTTCGCATCGCCAAAAGTAGCGTCGTCGATAAGCGTGTGAAGTGATTGATAAGGGGGGCTTTTGATGGCACACAGCAACATGACACGCAATGATTGGCTGCGGTTTGGGACCGTGCTCTTGGTCGCCGTGGGCTCGCTTGCCCTCCTTTACCCGTTTTGGCCACTGAAGGATGTAGGGATCAACCTCGGACTCGACCTACAAGGCGGGGCAAGGCTTGTCCTCAAACCGGAAGGGATTGAGGAGATGGCCGCTGATCAACAGCGAGATACGCTCGATCGAATCATCACAATCCTCAACAATCGGGTCGACCAGTATGGTTTGGCAAACGCTGAGATCAAGCGGTTGGGAACGGAAAGGGTGCTCGTGAACCTCCCAGGCGCGAAGAACCCGGGTGAGGCCCGCAATCTGATTGGCCAGACCGCGATCCTTGAGTTTTATAAGGTGCTCGAGGCGGGGACGAGCGCGATGTCTGAGCTTATTCCAACCTCGGCCACGCAGCAAGTCCTGCGTGATCGGGACGGGATTCCTTATCTTGTGGAGGGAGAGCCGCTCCTCACCGGGGCGGCCCTCTCTGACGCCCGTGTGCACACCTCTCAATCAGTGCAGATGGCTGGACAGCTGTACATCGCTTTAAGCTTCAACCAGGAGGGGGCACAACAGTTCGTGGACGCGCTTCGGCATCTGAAGGTTGATGACCGTCTGGCGATCGTGCTTGATAGCACCGTATACAGCGCACCGCGGATCACTGAATCGATCAAGAAGGCCGCGTCTCAAGGCTGGCGGCAGGTGAAGGATTCGACAACGATCACCGGCCGATTCACTAAGGAGGAGGCGACGAGAATCTCGATCGTACTGCGCACCGGTGCCCTTCCGGTCGCCGTGGGTTTCGTCGAGGAGGAAATAATCGGGCCAAGCCTGGGGAGTGACTCGATTCGCAGGGGGATGCTCACCATCGTCACTGGGTTTATCATCATCCTTCTCTACATGCCTATCTACTACCGCGCCCTTGGTGTGGTCGCGGATGTCGCGCTTGTTCTCAATATGCTGATTATCTTTGCCGCTTTGGTGCTGTTTAGCGCTACCCTCACCCTCCCCGGGATAGCGGGAATCATTCTGACGATTGGTATGACAGTCGATGCTAACGTGATCATTTTCGAGCGAGTCAAGGAGGAAAGACGGACCGGGAAGTCGCCGCTCGCTTCGGTGCGGGCGGGGTTCGAGAAATCACTCTCTGCCTTGCTCGATGCCAATATCACTACTCTGCTTACCGCCTTGATCCTTCTGCTTGTTGGGACCGGCCCTATCAAAGGGTTTGCGATTACGTTGGGGATTGGTGTAGTAGGAAGCGTGTACTGTGCCCTTGTCGCTAGTCGATTGTTGCTCGAGAGGGCTGGCTTCTCCGAGCATATTCCGGTGCGGGTGGCGCAGGAGTCGTAGCGGCAAGGATCAGTTTTAGGAGCGCATCGGCCGGTCGGATGCCGCCGCTTTTGACCTTTAAGTCCAGTTTGATCCCGAGGTCCAAAACGGCGGTGAGCCTTTGAACGGAGTGGGCCTTCGCCTGGATGATGAGCCGACGCACGAGCCAGCCCGGTGATGCGATCATTGTTGCCATCTTCGTAGTAGTGATTCCCTGGTCAAGTAGAACGCGCACCATCAGGACCCGCGTGAGATGGCGCAGAAGTGCGGAGAAGATCCTCCCCGGATCCTCGTGGAGGGCGGCTAGCGCCGCGAGGCTTGCCGGGAGGTTTTGTTCGCCAACGCGATCGAGGAACGGGTAGATTGATCCTTCTCCCGCGGTGAAACTCAACCGCTTAATAGATCTCTCATCGATTACTTCTTTAGGCGAGAAGGCGTGGAGCTTTCTCATCTCCTGAAGGATCACAAGCAGATTCCCACCGCTTCGCGTGAGAAGCTCTTTGAGCGCTTCTTGGGTGAGATTAAGGTCGTGTTCTGTAAGAATCTTTGAGGCAGCGCGCTCAAAGCCCTTCCCTTTTGCCCGCGGGAGCGCCTGCACACTCCCGCGCCCCTCCACCGCCTTGATAAGAGGGTTTGATGCCTTCAGCTCCCCAGCAACCAGGGTGAGGAAGGTTGAGGGTGGTAGCTCCCGTTTGATGAGTGCGGCGAATCGCTTTGTCTCCTTGATCGCATCGGTGTGGCGAACGACAAAGTGGCGGCCTAATGCGAACAATGGAGTGGATTGAAGCTCTACCCGAAGCGAGGGCATGTCGAATTCATCCCCGAATAGGGTGTGGCGTTCGGTATCTGTGTATTCGGTGAGGATCGCCGTGTGTCGAGCGGCAAGCGCCCGCTCACAGCGGTAGGGATCGCCAAAGATAAGGGTCACTTGCGGTTCGCTCATGTATCCTCGCTATCGGGTGAGATGGTTAGATCTTAGCCAGCAGGCGAGACGAGGGCAACGAGGGGGAGAAGGCTGTCAGCAATCAGCTATCAGCCGTCAGCTACAGCACCGCTCGATCATACGGGCGAGAGTTGCTCAGGGGCCGTGCCATAAAAACATCCCAGCAGAAAAACATCAAGAAACAGGATCTGATCCGGTTGTCCGTAACCCCGGCTTCCTCTAGTTCTCTGATGTCCATCCCGCGATCCACGCCCTTACGTCTTCTATTGCTACCGTTTCCCCTTTCATTCTTTCCGCTTCGGTGTCAAGGGGTGAGGTGGGGTTTAGCTTGATGGTATGGAGTGCAGCGTTGTCGCCGTCAAGTGCTTTGAGTATGGCTACCGACAGCATGACGACATTTTGCTCCTCGTCAGCGATTGCCAAAGGGATGAGCAGGTCCTTGTTGGGAATACACACGTCTTCGCTGGTTTTTGCGACGTCCATGTACTTGGCAGCGAAGGCAATGATCGACTCCTCGGAATCTCGAGACATGTAGCGCAGTCTACCAATGCTCTTCCTTAGTTGGAAAAGCGCCTCAACCAGGGGGGTAGACTCGTACGATGCTTTCCCTTTGCTGTATTCGAGGAACTCACCTGATGCCAATGCTTGTTCGACAAACTGGGACACCAAGTACCGTCCCCTGGAGGCGGAAAGCGAGTACAGCACTACCCCTCTCAGGTACTTGCTAGACATCTGGCTCCGGTCGTCAACACTACCGGTGAGATGTTTTCGAGCAAACGAGGCCCAGACGTAGGCGGGACGAATATGGTCATTGCCCTTTTCAGTGAGCAGGACAAGGTTTTCAAGAAGTTCACGTTGCAGATTGGCCTTGAGCGCAACTCTTGCTATGCTATCTTCGATGCCGAGGCTTGTTCTGAGAGCACTGGCGATGTCACGGAACGTCGCGAAACTGTGAATCCAGTTGGCACCTGGAAACGGAGCCTGGCCTTCAATCGCAGCCTTCATCTCGCTATTTCGAGATACTTCATCAATGAAGCCGAAGATGGTTTTCGCGTCATCCAGGAGCGGGCTTGGATGGTCAGCAATTCTTTGCCTATCGCCCTCTGACAGATCCCAGCGGCCATTCTCCGATTCAAGGAACTTGAGCAGTGCTTCTCTATCTGTCTTCACCTTCCACAACTCATCACGCAGGAAAGCTATGATGCGCAACTTGCCTGAACTCGCCAACTTATAGGCCTTACGATACTCCATGCGTGTAATGCTAATCTTGTTCGCCGCATCATAGAGAGCTCCGACACGTGAGCCAATGAGAAGGATGTAGTAGTCGGCTCGTTCAATTGTGGCCAGGCAGGCCTCGTAGGCGTTCTCGTCCAACGGCTTTGGGAAGTCGTTGTACTCCGAGAGGAGGACTTCATAGCCTAGTTCCTCCAAGTAGTACCTGATTGCAGTGCGCAAGTCCCTGAAGTCATGGATCGTAGAGGACACGAAAACCACAGGTTTTCCGCTCATCACAGATGGAATCACCTACAAGACGAAGTATACCAGATCAAGAGGGCGCGTGACCGGGGTCTTGACTTTTGACCTTCTCTATTGCTCCTCAACGTACTTGATGATACTGCTAATCGTAGAATAGAGCAATTCCATGTACTTTTCCTAATTGGGGTATCCCCGCCTCCCTGTACAGACTCCGATGATAGGCCCCGTTACCTCCCGATCAATCTTCCACCTCAGCTTCCTCCTTTTCCAGCTCTGGACCTTGGGCGCTGGTTTGGGAGATCGCAGCGGCAGTCGATAAAGCGCGAGAACGAGCCCGATGGCAAGCTGCGCCACTGGAGGCAGCCACCAGGTAAAGGTCTGCGCGGGAGAGCCGCAATATGTCTTCACCACACTCAAAGAAAAGCCTTTGCAGAACCGCTACGTGCAAGCAATGTTGGCGAGGTATGTCGAGCGGGCGGGGATAACCAAGACATCTCACCGCACACGCTAAGGCACTCGTTCGTGACAGATCTCTACTGGGAGACAGGGAAGACCCGCCTGGTGCAGAAGGTGCTGGGGCACGCCAATCTATCGGCAACAATGGTCTCTACCCACATCTTCGACGAGGAGGTGGAGGAGGCGCTTAAATCCTTTCGCCGAGAAGCGGTAGCGGCCTGAGAACGCAACATAATCGGCGGTTTTGATAGGATATGTTGCGCGGTTTGCCAACTGGAGGAATCTTAGCCAGAGGCTGAAAGCGCTGAAGCCCCGTTAAGGATGGATGCCTGTAATTAGGGATAAGCCCAGCAGGAGCGCAACACAATGTATATTGTGTTGAGGTCGCGCTGACATAAAAGGTGTTCTTTTTCTCACTGGATAGGTGTATAATGTGTTTCTTTGAGATGCGTAAATTGCAGTTTGGGGGAGGGTGTTCCCCTTTACGCTAAAAACGAAGAGGGTTTCTGGACATGAATCTCTTAAATTCAAGGTTTGCCACGCTAGTTTCTCTAGGTGCGTTTGTTGTTGCAATTGTCATCTCACTAACCGGGTGTGCGCTATTAGAGACCTGGCTTGCGCCTGGATCTCCAGAGCAAGTTCCTATAACTGAAGAGGAAGCTGACTTGCTCCTAAGTTTACAGGATAGTGCTGCCGTGATGTGTGAAGACTTATGGGCACAAGAGGATCCAGAGTTCGCAAACAAGGCAGCAGACTGGCTGCGACAGGAGTCTGACGTTTCGAGCGTCCACGTCTCAGAAGACAATACGGTCTGGATCCAGTACTCTTGCGGCCTTGTGGGGGCAGTGTTTTCTCCCAGCACACGTTCCAGACTCGACATAGATAGCGCTTTGCCGCAGGAAAGGGAGTTTTCTGCCAAGAGCACCCTAAGTAATGACAAGCCGCAAGTGCTGCCGCTTGCCACTGTTCCTACTAGCAAGAGGGCCTTGTTTCTGATATTCAACACAGTTCGGAAGCCCAGTGAGGAACTAAGGCAAACTTTCGAAGTAGCTGGGTATACAACTGAAACCTGTATTGGGAGTGCTTTCACACTGCAGAAACTGCGATCCTTAGGGGAATATGGGGTTATCTACTTCAACACTCATGGTGGTGCAGGCGACTTGGCCCAACTGACTGGTGGACGATCATCCAAGACCTTCTGGATTGCCACCGGCGAAAAGACTACCGGTGGAAAGCTCAGTGAAATCTGGAGCGCATTCACTCCCGGAGTTGGTATAGTCAACATTCCGGGAGAACAAGGTACGTACATCATGTTCAATCAACGCTTTGTGGATGATATAGCACTGGATAACGCCCTCGTGATTAATCACGCTTGTTCCTCGCTTAAATACGACTCAATGGCCAACGCGTTCTTGAACTCAGGGGCTGCAGTGTATATAGGATGGACGAACACAACGTTCTCTGAGCTCGCTGCGCCCGTCACTTTGGGTCTCCTCCACTCTCTAAAGCAGCCGAATGTCACCTTTTCTGAGGCTTGGAACGCTAAGGCAATCACCTTCCCAGAATGGAGCGAGTCATATTCTATAGGGAAGCTGTTTCCGATGACCGTCCTAAACGACGCTGACAAAGACGGTGAGTATTGCATACATTTTCGTAATGGCAAGATCATTGGTGACGACGATGACTCGGGGGATGATTACGTATCTGATGTCGACTATAGGATAAGATCAGGGATAGATGAGTTTGTTCTTTCTAGAGAGCTCCCCGGAAGTAATCCAATTGATCAGATAGGATTCGAAGTTGTTTGGGAAAAAATGATGCCCGCGACACCTAGTATTGATCTCAATGCCGCCATCAAAGGGAGTAATGAAGGGGCAGTTATCGTTGGGTCTGATCTTCGAAGCACCTATGATGAAAGCCTTATGGTTTTCGAAGTAACAGATAGCGGCGACCTCTTGTGGCAGAATGAGATTCACCAGTACGATGCCGAGAGAGGGCGCGCTATTTGTCCTGCGCTTGATGGTGGATATCTCATTGCTGCTCAGTGCTTCAGTGCTTCTGAATCTCCCGATGGCTTTGTGATCAAGACCGATTCCGCTGGAAATGAAGAATGGCGTATGGAGTTGAACAAAGAAGAAATGCGCTCTGCTCAGGGAGTGCAGGCGACTGAGGATGGCGGAATCGTAGTGGCTGGAATGAAAAGCGGGGGCGGTTATGCCATTCCGTACATCTTGAAGCTAGGAACCAGCCGTGAGATCGAATGGCAGCGAACTCTTGCAGTGGGAGGAAGCCAGTGGATTGACAAGCTGATTCGAAGTTCCTCAGGGGACCTCATTACCTTGCTGATCGGTGATGCCCTCATGGTCGGGCGGTTCTCGCCTGATGGTGTAACTCGTTGGCTGAAGCCTCTTCAGGGACAGGGAGCTCTAATCGGAGACTCCATCATGGAAGCAGCCAATGGAGACATACTTGTTGCCGGTCATCAAGTTGGAGTAGTGTCTGATCTCCTCATCTGGAGGCTTTCGGCAGCCGGCAAGATGCTGTGGCAAACACAGATTGGGTTGGCTGATGTGAATGAGCTTTGCGGGCATCTAGCTGAAACCGAGACTGGAAGCATCTTGGTTGCAGGTATGTCATCTGGTGGGACAAGCCTGCTAGACGCCTTTAACCGCATTGTGGTATGGGGGTTAGACGCAGATGGCAATTTTCTTGGGGAGAGCACTGTTGCAGAAGGAGACTACTACGCGGAGCCCCGAAGTATCGTGGCCACAGCGGATGGATTCATCATCTGTGGTGTTCTCGGCCTTGCAGGTACTATGGATGGGTACTACTGCAAGATCAGACAGTCGGCTCCCTGAAGCCGCATCAAAAAACTCGCTCATGAGGCTTGCCTAATCCGCCGATCACGAATTTGAGTGAATAGTTCTGATTTCTTTCCTGCTTTTTTCCTCACATCCGCTGCAGGATTGTTTCCGCAATCACGTGGTTGGCGGACTGCTCCTTCTTCTCCTTCAGGGCCCTCTAACAACTATAGAAACTGTCCCAGTGAAGTTATGCTACACCCTCTTGTGATCACGCAACACATGGACTCTTCTGTTGCCAAATCCATCAGTCTAGAAGGATTGGAGGTGAACTGGACTTGACAAACGCGCGACGATCCCTATACTCTAACTTATCGAAACGACTAAAGCTTACGGGATTCCGTAGGTGAAGAGGCCTGGCTACGGCTGGGCCTGCACTTTTTCCACATGCACTCGTATGCCGTTTAGAAAAATGACCTGGTTAGCGGAGCGGATAAGCTGATGGGATGTGCGCTGCTTGTGGCTTATCACCACCGTCTTCTTGTACTTTCCCTTCAGATGCCTTACCAACTTGGCAAAATCGCCATCTCCACTGGCAAGTAGGAAAACCTTGTATTTCTCTACGGTGTCCAAAGCATCGATGGTCAACTCTACGTCAAAGTTGCATTTGTGCTTCATTTGCCCAGAGGAAGCGTCATAAACGCGGCCGATGGGCTTGGTGCGCACGGTAATGCCGAGAGCTTTCAAAGCTTTGAAGTAGGCTCCCTTTCGCTCTTTGGCCGCTTTGAATTCCCATAGTGTGGCCTGTGAGTGCAGGTCGCGGTAGAAGGCCTTAGTGACAATTCCTTCGTAGTAGAAGACCTTTTTCATGTTGTAGGGCTTGCTGAAGTAGTTGATGAAGCGCTGCCAATCGATTTGCCAACCTTGGCTTTGCAGGGCGTAGTGATAGTTTGCTGCGTCAATAAATAGACTAGCTGCCGGTTTTTGATTCGTCACGAGTACCTCTTCTTGATCACTGTAAAGTACTGATGGGAATGAATCAACTCATGAGGGGCAAGTGGCGATTGCTAGGAGCATTCCAACTCTCGTAACGGAAGCGATCTTTTGATGCCAAACCCATCGGCGTCGAGGAGGCCTCGTGTGGGGCACTTCTAGCGCTGCAGCAACTGACGTATAGCCTTCTCCAATGTCTGCCGGTGGACACATCGCAGCACAAATACCCCATCTTCTTCTACCTCAAAGAAGATCCGGTAGTTGCCAATCCGTAGCCGTCTTAACTTCCCTTTGGGGTCTTGCGCAATGGCCTTGATTGCATCGCCATCTGGGGATGGATCTTCTTTGAGTCTCTTGAGCCCCTTAAGGACTTGATAACGCCGGTTGGCTGGAAGACGCCCAGGTTCCCTTCTCGCTTTGTGTGTTACCTTGACTCGGAAACTCAACCCTTACCCTGTAGCTCAGCCGCGGTTTCAGCTATCAGATCGTCCAGATCAGACACACGTCCTGCAACTACATCGGCGCGAGCTTCTCCTAGGCCCTCGCGTAGCTTTGGATCGGACAGCATGACAAGCCCCTCAAGATCCTCTTCAGCAAGATCCCGGATAACAGCGATTGGTTTCCCATAGCGGGTGACAAAGACCGGGTTTCCTTCCCCAACCTTTCGCAGGATCTCAGCTGTACGGTCATGGAGGTCTCTTACGTTCACAAACGGCATGACTCACCTCTGACAGTTGATATATAGCTACTATTGTAGCAACAAAACGGTCAATGTCAATCGAGAAGCAATCGCTTCCGAATGAAGCGGTAAGCCAAGCGCTGATCGCTATCCTTGCAGCTTCCCGAGAACGAAGTGCGCAAAATCGAGGTAGAGGATCAAGCGCAGGGCGTTCTGTTTCGTTCCGAACGCGATTGAAGTCCCGTGTTCCACGGCGTGCCGGTTGAGGGAACCGTCATCCGCAAACTCGATGAACTTGACGAACCGGTAGAAGGGAAGCTCCTCCTCCCCGATGAGGCGGGATAACACCTCACGGATCAGCGCCTCCACCGTGACAAAGGTGCGGTTCTGGGTTCCAATCAGCTCCTCAAGTTGTGCCTCAGCCGGATTAGAGCAGGAGAGGAAGTCCCACATCACCCCTTCGGGCTGCGGGAAGAGGCCGTAGATCGCGAGGGCGTACTCACCGCGCAGGTACGCGGAGAAGGCATCTTTGATGATCCTCTCCCGTCGGCGGAACGGTTCGAGGTCGAACCAGGAACGTCAGGGTCAGACCTTGTGTTTTGACTTCTCTAGGGCAGAATTCCCACCAGTAGTAGCACTAGCTATCTCAGGAATGGCACCCCTGCGACTGTCCCTTGTCATCAGATTGCTCAGATACTGCTACCTATACTTCTCGACGATTTTCACGATCCGCTCGAAATCCTCTCCCACATTATTCAGCGGCTCAAACTGCTCGCGGCACTTGAACGACCCTACCCCGCTATTGTAACCAGCATCACCCCGCCAATGATGAGCAAGACGCCTATTGCGGAACGCCTCGAGGGCCGTTCCTTCAGGATAAGAACACTGGCCAGGAATCCGAACAACACAACCAACCCGCGAACCGGGGAAATAATGCTCGCCGGTGCTCGGCCGAGTGCAAGCAGCCACAGTATCCAACCGAGGAAGAGGTTTGTGAAACCGGTGAGAACGGCAATGTTCATTCCTCTCCAGGACCAGGAAAAGCTGCTCAAACGGTGCCGAGAAAGTGCATACACACCCCATGCAGCGGCTGAGCCTGCAACCAACATCAGTTGATAGGTGATGGGGGCCATACCGTGGCTGAGACAGTACTTTGTGGGCACTATCTCAGCGATTCCCCACAACACTCCCGCGGCGAGTGCGGCCCATGGTCCCCAGCGCGTTCCCTGTTCATCCGGCCGATCGCGGTGAGAAGCAAGGAAGTATGCGCCCAATACCACCAGCACCGCAGCGGCAAACGAGGCGAATCGTGGGGACTCCCCGAGAAAGATGACCGCCGCCACCACGCCCCAGAAGGGCGCTGTGTTGGCTAGAGGCACGACCTCGTGCGCAGGACTTGTCTTTAAAGCGATCATGTAAAGCAGGGTACCGATGAATGAATCCAGAACACCGCCGAGAATCGCAACGATCAGAAACTTTGTGGTGGGTAGAGTAAAACCTGTCGTGAGAAGGCCGAATACAATTACGAACAGCAAAGCGAATCCCGAGCGAATGAACCCGAACAGGGCAAGGGAAGTGTCCTCAAGCCCACGCTTGGCAAGAACCTGTCCCCCGCCCCACAAGAGAGCACTGCAAACTGCAAAAAGGATCGCGATACCGATGATGCGCCTCCCCTACAGCGTTAGGATTGATCTTCCGGTCAATCGGATCGTGCGCAAGGATAACCGGTAGCCGTTACTCCAACCAAGCGGAATCGAGCATCATCACGTGTGTGGGGCAGTCGTAGGGAATTACACTTGCGTAACAGCTGCCTGCTAACAAACTGTGCTCTTTACTCGGTGTTGTTGCGGTGATTTTCAGCTACCGCTACCTGTACTTCTCGATTATTCTCACCATCTGGTCGGCTTTCCCTTTGCGCCTTGTAATAAACATCACAGTTCAGGTGGTCGGTTAGAAAACGCCTGTCTGATCGCCTTGCGGATTCCCTCTTTGGGGGCCTCGTATCCCCACCAGATTTCTTTTCCGTTGACGAAGATCGCCCGTGGGGTTTGGAAGTGAAGGAGTGTCTCGCGGTCATCAGCGGAGTACTCGCGCAGCGCGATATTATCGCCGAACTCAGCAGCTACCTCGCGCACGCGCTGTGCCTCGATGACGCTTGTCTGACAGAAGGTGTTAAAGAAGAGATCGACCGCCACCTTTCCGGAGATCGGTTCATAACGGTATTTTCGCTCAAGGAACTGCGGGGCCTTGGCTGTCTCGTCGAAGACCTTCCACAGCAGAACCTCTTGTCCCCTCCTCTTTACTGCCAAGAAACCGCAAGCCTCGAAGAACCCGGCCGGCATGAACCAGAAATCGTGGGTATAGGCAGGCGTGACGAGACCCTTTCGTCCCTGGTGTCTGGTCTCTTCTTCCGCCTCTTCCAACAAGGCTCTACCGATCCCTTTGTGCTTTGCCGACTCTGTCACAACGAGACACGGAATGACCATCAGCCCCTCTCCCAGAGGACCCCACGGAGAGATCTCGATCGGCACAAGGTAGAGGAACCCGACCTGTTTATCGCCAAGGAGCGCGACCTTGACGCGCAGCCCTTTCGCGTACATCTTCTTGAGCCATGGGAGCCGTTGCCTTGCGCAGGCATCGATCTCGTCTGACTCGTTCACATGGGTGCACGTTCCTACGTATTGCTCGTCCTCTTTTTCCATATCGCGGATGATCAGATCTGCCATCCCATCACTCCCTTCTCGGGTTATCCTACCATAAGTAAAGGGATGCGGGAAAATGCGACCTTGCCTTAAGAGCGATGCCCTCTTAGGTCGCGTTTCACAGAGAGAACGGCTAAGATGGGAAAAACTCGTATAAAGAGAACGACGAAAGGATGGCAAGTATGACGGTTTTGCGCTGCGCGTGGGTGGGGACCGATCCACGCTACGTACGCTACCACGACGAGGAGTGGGGGGTGCCGGTCTACGATGACCGGAGGCTCTTTGAGTTTCTCATCCTGGAGGGCGCGCAGGCAGGGCTCAGTTGGTCTACCATCCTCAACATGCGCGATCACTACCGCGAAGCGTTCGACCGATTCGATCCGGCAGTGGTAGCCTCCTACGACGAGGCGAAGATCGAGGCGCTCCTCTCGGATCCGGGGATCGTTCGCAACCGGCGCAAGGTCGAAGCGACCATCGGGAATGCCCGCGCCTTCCTCGCCGTCAAGAAAGAGTTTGGAAGCTTCGATAGCTACATCTGGCGTTTCGTCGATGGGCGACCAATCCACAACGCGTGGAGTTCGATCGAGGAGATCCCAGCGCAGACGCCTGAATCCGTCGTGATGAGCAAAGACCTGAAGAAACGTGGATTCAAGTTCGTCGGGCCGACGATCTGCTACGCGTTCATGCAGGCAGTAGGGATGGTGAACGATCATACCGTCGACTGCTTCCGCCACCGCGAGTTAAGCGGGAAGGCTAGATAACCACAAGCTCCCGCGGAAAGGTCGTTAGACTCTCGCATCCGTCTTCGGTGATGACAACATCGTCCTCGATACGGACGCCGTGCTTACCCGAGATGTAGATGCCCGGTTCGATGGTGAAGGTCATCCCCGGTTGTAAAGGGACCTTGTTTCCCTCAACGATATACGGCGGTTCATGGACTTCCAGTCCCAGGCCGTGTCCGGTGCGGTGGGTGAAGTACTCGCCGTAGCCGGCCTTTTCGATGACCTCCCGGGCAGCACGGTCGACGTCTTGCGCCTTGACGTTCGGCCCAGCAAGGTGACGCGCTGTGGCATTTGCCTCCTTCACTACCGCGTAGATCTCCTTCCATTCGGGGTTCTCCGTACCGATCGAGAAGGTACGGGTGATGTCCGCCGTGTAGCTTTCGTACTTTGCTCCGAAATCGAAGAGCAAACAGTCACCCGATTGGATAGCCCGGTCCGCCGCTGTGGCATGCGGCAGCGCCGCACGTGGACCAGACAGGATGAGCGAATCAAAACCCAAACCATGCGCGCCAGCGCGGAGCATCTCCGCGTGTAGGATGTTCTGAACCTCACGCTCGGTCTGCTCGGGCCGCACTTGGTCGATCGTCAAGCTAAGTGCTGCCTCGGTGATGCGTATCGCCTCGCGCATGGCCTCAAGTTCACCATCGTCTTTGACCATGCGAGACTCGGCCAATAGGGCATCGGCCTCCTTTATGACACAACCGGGCACGCTCTTTTCGATCTGGCGCAGTTCCAACAGGCGCATGCTTTGATACTCTACCCCGATTTGTTTACCGGCCAGTTTCAGGGTATCGCTGGCACGCTGGAAGGTTCCTTCATATCCCTCCTTATCGGCGTAGGCGAAAAACTCCACATCGTAGGAGAGAAGCTGCTTTGTGGCAGATAGCTCGAAGGAGGGCACGATGAACGCCGGCCGCCTGTTGGTGGAGAAGAAGGCGACGGTCGGCCGCTCGCTCAAGCCCTTAGAAAGCCCCGTGTAGTAGGTAAAATTGGCCCCGGGAAGTAAGGCCAATACGTCGATTCCGTGGGAGTTGAGTCGTCGTGCCAGACCCTCGACTCGCCGATCAGTGTCAACCATGCTATCTCCTTTATGCTGTTCGGCCGTTCCCCATGGAATCCTTAATACGCTCGTGCAAAGTAGGCTCTCCCCTGCGCCGGCTTGCCACAGACAGAGCACGTCACTCCCTTAGGATACCACTCCTCGTTTAAATCAAGCGGGAAGCAGCGTGACGAAGCTTTGGTCTCTGCCTTGATCCGACCCTCACACTCAGGCGTCCCACAGTGCGGGATCAGTGCCCAACCATCCTTCACGATCTCTTTGAGATCGTCATACGAGGCGGCCTCGTGCAGGTTGACGTCACGAAACGCTGTTGCTTGCGCGAGCATGTTGGCCTGAATCTCATCGAGCAGGCGTGTCACGGTGGAAACGAGCTCTGCCGTTTGAACAGACTGTTTTTCCTCTATCCTGGGCACATCACGCCGGGCGAGCACCACCGTGGCAGCTTCCACATCCCTTGGTCCGATTTCCATGCGAAGTGGCACGCCGCGCATCTCCCAGTCGTTGAACTTGAACCCGGGGGTCAACCCCTCGCGGTCGTCAATGTGGAGGCGCACCCCGGCAGTAATAAGCGACTCACTTATGCCGCCGATTGTCTCCAAGACCAGGTTCTTCTGCTCGTCGGTCTTGAAGATCGGGATGATCACAACCTGGATCGGTGCCAGCCGAGGCGGCAGACGCAACCCTTTGTCATCACCGTGTGCCATTACAATTGCTCCTACTGTGCGAGTCGTGACCCCCCAAGAGGTGGTCCAGCAGTACCGCAATTCGTTGTTCTCGTCGAGGAATTTGATTTCAAACGCTTTTGAGAAGTTCTGCCCCAGGTTGTGCGTCGTTCCCCCCTGCAAAGCCCACTTGTTGCCCATCATCGCCTCGATGGTGTACGAGGCATCCGCCCCGGCGAACTTCTCCTGCGTGCTCTTTAACCCCTTGATCGCGGGAATGGCCGTCTCATTTACGGCGAAGTCGGCGTATATATCGAGCATGCGCATCGTCTCTTCCTGCGCCTCTTCCTTTGTTGCATGGGCGGTGTGTCCCTCCTGCCACAGGAACTCCGTCGTGCGCAGGAACAGGCGCGGGCGCATCTCCCAGCGAACAACGTTTGCCCACTGGTTGATAAGAAGCGGCAGGTCACGGTATGACTGGATCCACTCTGCGAAGGCGTACCCGATGATCGTCTCCGAGGTGGGGCGCACGACGAGCGGCTCCTCCAGCTCCTTGCCGCCGCCATGGGTCACAACGGCCAGCTCCGGCGCAAAACCCTCGATATGCTCGGCTTCCTTCTGAATGAAGCTCATCGGGATCAACAGCGGGAAGTACGCGTTCTTGTGGCCTGTGGCCTTGAACCGCCGATCCAACGCTCCCTGGATGTTCTCCCACAGCTCATAGCCGTACGGCTTGATGATCATGCAGCCGCGCACCGGCGCGTAGTCGGCCAGATCCGCCTTTTGCACTACATCAGTGTACCAGCGGGCGTAGTCTTCACTTTGTGGGGTAACGCCTTGCGATGTCATACCTGTTTTCACTCCTTCGTCCTATGGGGTCTAGTTCGCCGAGGCAAGCCGTACCTCGCTCCTAAAGTGTACCGCGTTATGCCACAGTGAAAAAGGTGCGATTCAGCAAAGGGGGAAGCATCTTGCAATATGGTCTGGCTGGTTACGTTTCCACCCCCAAGCCGCCTTAAGTCACCCAAATAAAAAGACTGAATGTGACACACATTACAAAGGACAGATGTACTGCTGTTCTTATCGCAACATCCACAAACTTAGGCTCATGACGACCATACCCACGATAACGCCCACAATCGACAAGTGTTCACTGCCAAAGGAACGCCCCACAGGGACCAATTCATCGAGTGAAATAAAGACCATGATCCCGGCCACTGCCGCAAGCACATAGCCCAAAATAGCGCCGTTCAGGAACGGTAACAAGACCACCGCGGCCAGTCCAGCTCCGATAGGTTCAGCAACCCCCGAGAGAAACGACCACAGGAAGGCCTTGCGTCGACTACCAGTCGCCGCATAGATCGGTGCTGCCACTGCTAATCCCTCGGGGATGTTATGGATGGCGATGGCCGAAGCGATAGCGATTCCGAGAGACGGTTCCTTCAGCGCGCCGGCAAAGGTGGCCATCCCCTCGGGGAAGTTGTGGATACCAATGCCGAGAGCAACAAACAGCCCCGTTTTCATCAACTGGCCGCTTCGTTCGCCGTTCCCGGTACGGTGATGCTCGGCCATGTAGTCGTGGGGAATGGAGACATCGACGAGAAACATCGCCGCCATCCCGAGGAAGAAGGCTAGATGGGCCGGGGCAAAACCGACGGTCTCGATCCCCCCCTGCAGCAACTCGACGAATGAGACCAGGATCATCACTCCCCCAGAGAAACCCAGTGTCAACGCCATGAAGCGCGGACCGGGCTTACGGACCAAGATGCCGAGCACACCGCCCAACGTCGTCGACAATCCGGCCAGGGCTGAGAGGGTTAAGGCAAAACCGACCGTGCTTGCCACTTAGCTCCTCCTCCACTCAATGCATTAGCCTCTTCCTTTCGACGGTTCATGCCGCTTTTGGCGCTGATGATAAAGCGATCGATCGACCACACCTACCATGCTTTCTACGCCAAGGTTATTACCCAAGAACTGATTAACCTTCTTCGCCTGTTCGACGGGATTTTTCAGAACCTCATTATAGCTGGTATAGAGGACCTCAATGTTGGGTTGCTCATCAAGCCAGGCTTCTACCTTTTTTAGATGCTGGCAAGACAAATCAGCTATCCTTTCGTCTGAAACAGTATCTGCCGGCTTTTCTCTTCTAACGAGCATCTGCCTCTGGGAGGCTAAAACCTCTTCCATCACTCTGCGCATGAAGATCACTTTATAGGTGTAGCTTTGCGGCAGGTGTTTTAAGAGTGCTGAAACCATCTTGACGACCTTCCCCTGGGCCTGTTTCAGCCAGGTTTGATCGTGTTCAACCTGCTTTACTCGTTCGAATTCGTAGTAGCCCTTGGGGTTATCCTCATCAGCGGTCCTTATGTTGTCCGTCAGTACGGGTAGCCCCCCGGCTTCAAGCATCATCATCATCATCGACGTGCCGGAACGGGGTAAGCCGGAAACAATTGTGACGATTTTCCTATCCGTAGTTTCTCGATCCATGATTCCTCCGGCTGTATCTTACCGCGACTTGATGACGAAGACATACCGTGTAGTAACAAGAATCCCCCAGGCCTCAAAGTGTCCTAACTTCTTAATCCACCTCTTTTTGAGGTAGTGTCAAGGTTTGTGTGTAGAGAGCTGTTCCTAGGGCGAAATAAGGGGGAGCTCCTTATTGAGCATGTAAAGGGTGGTCAACAACGTGTTCGTCCATGCGAAAGTGAGTGTTGACGCAGCCAGGGCGAGCCCCTCCCCAAAGAGGCCCAAGGGTAACCTGGTCACTACGTAGCCGAGGAGGATGGCAAGAGCGTAGAATGGGGCGAGAAGGAGGAGCAGAGAACCGGGAATGCGCCAGCCGACTGTTTGTCTGAAGCTCCCTTTGATCGCCGCAGTGGCAGTTGCGCCGTCAATCAAAATCACTTGCTTATAGAAGCTCAGACGCAGTCCAAGATAGATCCCCGGAAGAACAAACAGAAAGCTCCCCGCTAACACAACCAGATTGACTAAGATCTCTCCCACCACGAGGTGCGTATAGGAGGAAAGCGTTTGGGTGAGTGCTCGCCGTACCAAGATCGCCTTTCCGGTGTTGATCCCGTATATAAGGAAGATGAATACACCGCTAAAAAGCGGCGAGATGAGAATGAGGATGGCCATCGTGATCACCCACTTCGGGTTCTGGATGTCATACACGCTGGCTTGTATATCAACGGCGTAGAGAATCCCCGAGAAGATTAAGGCAACCAAAAGAAGCAGCGGGGAGCGGAACGGAGCACAGACAACCCGCTTAATCTGATGCGATTTCATCTTCCTCGTCTTTAAGCAGCCTCTCCAGTTGCATCGCCCGTTCTACGGTCTCGTCAAGGATAAACTCCAGTTGCGGGGTATAGCGGAGAGGAAGCCGCCGAGCAAGCTCGGTGCGGAAGAAGCCGCGGTCCCGACGGAAGACAACCATAACGGCCTTTTTGTCTGCGGACGGCGTCCCAATGGCGATGTACACCTTGGCGTAACGGGCATCCACGGAGAGATCGACATCCATCACGGTAAGAAAGGCTTCCTTAAGAACGGGGTCGCGAACCTCGAACTCGGCGATTGCAGAGAGTTCCCGCTTGATCTCCTCGCACAACCTAGCGTGGACATGTCCTTCGCTCATAGGATCTCCAGGTCGTAGCCTTCCATAGCGTAGTCCTTTCCCAACTCAAGGGTCGTGCGGAGCTGCGTTAAGGCCGAGTCGGTGTAGCGAGGATCGTTCGCCAGATGAGCAATTCGAATCGTGGCCCGACCAAGGTCGTCAAGGTTCTCCACCTCGGCGACGGCGAAGGCCGGCCCGCAGCGGTCCACCTCAGCGAGGATCCTCTTAATAACCGAACGCTTTTCTTTGAGTGATCCAGTAGCAGGGAGATGGAGATAAAGAGTGAGGAGACCAACCTTCATGGGTTCTCAGTGCTTGACCTCTTCTAGGGTAAAGATGAAAAGGCGATCTTTGACCTGAACGTCGTCGAAATCCTTGATGCGAATTCCACACTCACGTCCAGATTGGACTTCGCGCACATCGTTCTCGAATCGGTGGAGTGAGACAATCTCGCCGGTGAAGATCTCATTATCCTCCCGCAGAACATGAACCTTGCTACCTCGGATCACCCTCCCCTCTGAGACGTAGCAACCCGCTACGATACCACTCGGAATCTTGAACAGCTCCTTAACCTCGGCTTCGCCAACCTGGACCTCCTTGTACTCTGGAGCGAGCATCCGCTTGAGGGCGCGCTCGATCTCGTCGACCAGATTGTAGATGACGTCGTAGGTAAGGATGATCACCCCCTCGCGGTCGGCGAGTTTAGTTGTCTTCGCATCCGCCTTCACTCCAAACCCGACGACAAGACAGTCCCCGGAGACACTGGACGCAAGGAGGACATCACTCTCCGAGACTGTCCCCACCCCAACGTGCAGGAACTCCAACTCTACGCTTTCCACGGCGATCAACTCAATCTCCCGCCGGGCTGCCTCTAGGGCACCAGTCGATACAGCTTTGAGAACAAGCTGTAGTTTCTCTTCCTCCCTCGCCTCGCGGAATAGATCCTCCACACTCATCTGCGCCCGCGTTCGCCGCGGAGTCGTCTCCTCAGCCCGGCGCTTCTGCGCACAGCACTTAGCCTCGTTGTGGTTCTTCTTTATCTCGATCCCTGTACCAACCGGGGGAACCTCCTGCAAGCCGAGGATCTCCACGACCTTTCCCGGGCCAGCCTCGCGTACTCGGTTACCGTTCTCATCGATCAGCGCCTTCACTCGCCCGTAGGTCGAGCCGGCTACGATGCAGTCCTTCTCATGCAGAGTTCCGTTCCTAATTACGGCGGTCGCTACCGGTCCTCGCCCCGTGTTAAGGTGGCTCTCAATGATGACCGCCTCCAGAGGGCCTTTCGAATCGGCACGCAGGTCTTGCATTTCCGCAACGAGAAGGATCATCTCCAACAGATCCTCGATCTTCTCCCCATTAAGGGCGGAGAGGGGAACAGTGATCGTGTCTCCCCCCCACGCTTCCGGAGTGAGGCCCTGCTTGGCAAGGTCGTTGAGCACCTTATCAACATCGGTGTTTGGCTTGTCGATCTTGTTGATCGCCACGATCATCGGGATGTTTGCTGCCCGAATATGATCGATTGCTTCCACAGTTTGCGCCATTACTCCATCGTCCGCTGCTACCACCAGAATAGCGATGTCGGTCGCCCGCGCCCCTCGGGCGCGCATCCCGGTGAAGGCCTTGTGCCCAGGAGTATCGATAAACGTGATCTTCTGGCCATGGAGATCGGCCTGATAGGCACCTATCACCTGAGTGATCCCCCCTGCCTCTTTAGTGGCCAAGTGGGAGTGGCGGATCGCATCGAGGAGGGTCGTCTTCCCGTGGTCGATATGTCCGAGGACGGAGACGACCGGAGGACGCGGCTCCCCCCTCTTTACCGGCACCGGAGTCTCCTCTGACGGTGGCGGGGCCTCTTCTTCAGGTGCTGCGGCCTCCTCTTGATAGAGGTTGAGAATGAGCGCGTACTCCTCCTCATCGACCGTATTGGCCGCCTTCAGGCCGGACATCCCCATCTCCGCCAACTTGGAGATCAGCTCCTTGCTGGTGATGCCTAACTCCTTTGCAATCTGGTAGATTCTCTTTCTCGCCAAAAGGCATACCCCTTTTTTTGCTGATGGTAACAGTAACGCAGACTATACTCGATCGCGAAAGCAGCGTCAAACATCTATTATGAGGCCACGAGGCATATTGCGTTAGCGGAGTAACAGGAAAAGGAGGAGGGCGATAAGCCCTGCACCGGCGAGGAGCCACAGGAGGACCTTGAGGCTAAGGCGGCGCAGTCGATTTTTCTTCTTGACGCTCAGGTTGACATTTCGCGGGTAACGGAGCTCCATGCGTTGCGACTTCTTGTACGTCTTCACGTAGAGTGAGATCTTCTTCTGGCGCTTGTAGACGATCGCCAGATTATGCATCGCGTTTACGTAGTGTGGTTCAACCTCTAAGGCACGCTTATACGCATACTCTCCCCGGTTGAGATCGCCGCCATCGATGTATAGGTTCCCCAGGCGGTAGTAGATCATCGCCTTGTCGATCCCATACTTTAGGGCCTCAACAAGGAGAGAGATTCCCGCCTTGTAATCTTTCTTCCTGCGAAGCGCCTCGGCGCGATCGAGTGCTCCGGCAACGAATGCCTCTTGCTCCTCATACGTCTTTGGTTCCTGGTTATTCATCGAGCCACTTTTTCACTCTCTTGATATCGAGCCAAGTCAGATATTTCGGGCTTCCCTTAGCCCGGGAGGGGTATCGTAATAGGTAGCTGGGGTGAAACATGGGAAAAAGCTGGATCCCGCCGCGCCAGGGCAGGAAGGTCCCGCGTATGCTGGTAATCCCTGAAGCACTCGGGAAAAGCCACTGGGTAGGAGTGTTTCCCAGGGTAATAATCAGACCAGGGTTGATCAGAGCAATCTGCGCCTCCAGATAGGGCAAGCACGCTTCCATCTCCTTCTTAGTCGGGACCCGGTTCCCTGGCGGCCGACATTTAACCACGTTGGTAATATATACCTCTTCACGGGTGATTCCGACCGAGGCAAAGACCTCATCGAGCTTCTGCCCCGCTGGCCCGACGAACGGCTTTCCGGTTTGATCCTCGACCTCCCCAGGCCCCTCTCCAACGAGCACCACCCGTGCGTGAGAATCCCCCTCACCGAACACGATGTTGGTTCTTGTCTCACTTAAGGGACACCTAGTACATTGCTTAACTCGGGGCTCCAATGTGTCTAAGGTCAAAGTGCTTGGGTTTTCCAGGATCTGATCCATGGTCATTACTTATTTGGCCCTATCGCCTTTGAGGGAATCAGGGCAGATGCGCATGAAGTTTGCTTTTTAAAAGCGGGCAACGGGAGTCGAACCCGCGACCCTCAGCTTGGGAAGCTGATGCTCTACCTCTGAGCTATGCCCGCGTAGATGCAATTATAGCACACGCAAGGGGCGACAGCAATTTAGCCCTGCAGTGCTTCCAAGGCAGGAAGGGACTTCCCACGCAGAAGAGCAAGACAGGCGCCACCGCCCGTGGAGATATAGGAGATCCCATCAGCCTGTCCCATCTTTGTTACCGCCTCGCCGGTTTCCCCTCCTCCGACAACGGTGAACGCATCTGAATTTGCAAGTGTCTCGGCGATTGCCCGTGTCCCATGGGAGAACTGCTCGATCTCAAACGCCCCCATCGGCCCGGTCCAGACGACCGTGTTCGCCTCCGCTATCTGCTCGCGGAACTTGCGCATTGTCTCCGGTCCGATGTCAAGCCCCATCCAGCCAGGTGGGATCCGCTCTGCACGGCAGGTAACGGTCTCGGCAGTTGCGCTTATCTCTTGGGCGACCACAACGTCCCGCGGCAGGAGGATCAAAATCCCCTTCTCATATGCAGTACGGATTAGCTCCTTGATCTCTTCCACCAGTGATTCATCGACGACTGAGTTACCCACAAGGTACCCCTTGGCGCGCAGGAAGGTGAACGCAACCCCGCCACCAACGAGCACTACATCGACTCGGTCGAGGAGGTCTCGCAGGGCTTGAAGTTTGCTCTTCGCCTTCTTTCCTCCGACGATCGCAAGGTAGGGGCGCTTTGGTTCATCGATGAGGCACGAGAGGGCCTCGATCTCCTTCTGCACGAGCATCCCCGCGTAGGCAGGGAGGTAGTCGGAGATCCCCAGTGTGGAGGCGTGCGCTCGGTGAAGGGTGGCAAAGGCGTCATTCACGTAGAGGTCTCCCAATGCGGCCAGACGGCGCGCAAACTGCGAATCATTTGCCGTTTCCTCTGGGTGGAAGCGCAGGTTCTCAAGGAGAAACAGGTCCCCTGCTTCCCCATCGTCGATCGCCTGCTTGACTTCTTCGCCGACACAGTCGTCGAGCTTCCGTACCGGATGGTTCAGAAGGGCTTGCAGCCTTTGCCCAACCGGATCGAGGCAAAGTTCGGGGACAACTTTCCCCTCTGGACGCCCGAGATGGCTCAATAGAACCAACTTCGCTCCGCGGTCAAGGAGGCCCATCAACGTGGGGAAGGAGGACTTAATCCGCGCATCATCACTCACATCCCCGTCTTTTAAGGGAACATTGTAATCGACTCTTACCAGCACAGTCTTTCCTTCAACTGTCGCGTCCTGCACACGTCGAAGTCCACTGAGGAGCCCATCCATTCGCTTTCTCCTTTCTTCAGTTACCCAATTGAACACCGTTATTAAGGCGATTATAATTGTTCGCGATGAACAATCAAAACCTTATCCTCCTGGGAATCGGTCTCTTCGTTAGCCTGATCGTGACCATCGCCGCTGTCGATCAATACCTCCTAAGTGAACATGACCCCATGGAACCAGATGGCCTGATCTGGCGGGTGCGGACCACATTTTCTCGCATCAAAGATCTAGAGGCTGTGCTTGAGGTAATCGAGAGCGGCGATGAAGACCGTACTGTCCGGATGCTTGTCCGGTTACTGAGAGGACCGGAGCCCGCACTTAGCGTTCGCTATCTCTCTCCGGATATAGTGAGAGACGAGCTCTTCACCGTCGACCGTGACCTGCTCTCTCACTACCTCCCTCAGGAGAACTTGGTCGTGATCAAGCGGTGGATCGGTCTCCCGCTGGCAGACGTGGGAGTGGCCAGTTTCAACCTCACGCAATTGGAAAAGGAATGGAAGGCGGGAATGGTGAGGTTGCGAGTGGTGCGAGACATATCGGGTTTCGGCGCAGACCTGTTTCCCTCCCCGATCCTCCTTGAGGAGACACTTTCCGGCTACCCGCGCTCGGAACCGTTCTCCATCTGGTTGGGTACACAGAAGGAGACTCCTTCCCTCCCCGGTTTCGCCGGGTTCGAAGGGACACTATCAGGAGGCTCGATCCAAGGAGGGTACATCCTTGAGGTGACCGATGCACGGAGCGGTGAACTCTCGCGCATGATCTGGATCGACCGGGAGAGTTTCATGGTGAAAAAGATCGTCTTTTTTGCAGAAGGCAAACGCACAACCAGCATCCGCGTGCAGCGGATTACGCTTGATCAAGGTTTGACCGCGGAGGAAATCCTCGCCCTACCACATGGGGTAGAAGTCATCCGCGGTTAGGGATCTTACCCGATGAGTTTCTTGAACTGTCGCAAGTTCATCTGATACTCGATGAAGTCTCGAAACGCGTCTTCTTCGGCAAACGGGGACTCGATCGCCGAGGCCTCGAAAACTTCGTCGGCAATATAGATCGGACTCCCCATGCGTAGGGCAAGGGCTAGCGAGTCGGAGGGGCGCGCGTCGATCTCCATTATCTTCCCACTGGGGTTGCGCAAGAAGATGGAAGCGTAGTAAGTTCCATCCTTGAGCCCGCTAATCTCGACCCTCTCCACACTTCCATTGAGATCGTCGATGATCTCCTTCATCAGATCATGAGCGAGAGGACGCGGAAAGCGACCACTCTGCAGCCCGAGGGCGATTGACATCGCCTCGGCCTCACCGATCCAAATAGGCATCGCCTTGCTCGAGTTTCGATCCTTCAAGAGAATAACCGGAGCACTGTTGTAGGGATCTACCAATAACGCCTTGATTTCCGCCTCACGCATCACTCGTCTCCTTTGGTTCTCTGTAGGACGACCGTTGGCCTCCTATTATAGCAAGATCTCCCCCCACTGACAATGGTCGATTTGCAACCGCCGTTGAGGTGGCTACACTTGACGGTGAGGTGGTGTTATGTGTGGGATCATTGGGTACGTAGGAAGGGAGCCGGTTGTTCCCCTGCTGTTTGAAGGCCTAAAGCGGTTAGAATACCGTGGCTACGACTCAGCAGGAATCGCCATCTTGGAAGACGGTCACATGACCCTCTTCCGCCGAGCAGGGAAGGTCGGGCAGTTGGAAAGTGAGGTTAGTGCGCGAAAGCTCTCCGCTCGGACCGGGATTGGACACACTCGCTGGGCGACGCACGGGGCTCCCACAGAAGAGAACGCTCACCCCCACCTCGATTGCCGGGGGAAGATCGCCGTTGTACACAACGGAATCATCGAGAATTTTCACTCTTTGAAGGAGAGCCTTATCGCCTCTGGGCACCGCTTCCGTTCGCAGACAGACAGTGAGGTTCTCGCTCATCTGATTGAGGAACATATGGACGAGGACCTGCTCAGGGCAGTAGCCGCGGCTGTCTCCAAGGCGGAAGGGGCGTTCGCCCTCGCGATTCTCTCAGAGGACGACCCAGAGCGAATCATCGTCGCCCGGCGCGGGAGCCCACTCGTCCTTGGAAAGGGGAAATGCGGAACCTTCGTCTGTTCGGACATCCCGGCGATCGTTGGTAACGCCACGCAGGTCGCGTTCCTTGCCGATAATGAGGTAGCAGAGTTGACTCCCGAAGGTTTCCACGTTATCGACTTTAATGGAAATGAGGTCAAGCGCCCTCTCCAACCGGTGACTGTAGATACACTCTCCATACAGAAGGGTGGGTTCAAGCACTTCATGTTAAAGGAGATTCACGAGCAGCCGCGCGCGGTGGGAGAGACCCTGCGCGAAAAGATTGGAGCAGACGCTTCAACGATTCACTTTCCCGGGTTAGGCGAACTGGATACGGACTTCGATCAGGTTTATTTCATCGCCTGCGGCACGGCGTACCACGCCAGCTTAGTAGCAGAATGCCTATGGGAGAGGATCCTCCCAGTGCCTATCCAAGCGGTGATCGCCTCGGAGTTCCGGCAGCGCGACATGCACATCACCCCGCGTACCCTTGTCGTCGCCGTCTCCCAGTCAGGAGAGACAATCGATACCCTGATGGCCGTCCGCCGGGCGAAGGAGAAGCAAGCGAGGACGATCGCGCTCGTTAACTCGATCGGCTCAGCGATCGAGCGGGAGTCAGACGGGGTCGTCTACACCCGTGCCGGAATTGAGATCGGTGTAGCGGCAACGAAGACCTTCTCCGCTCAGATCGCCGCCCTCTCTCTGCTCGGCCTTTACCTCGCCTCGAGGCGCGGTGAAATCACCGAACAAGAGGTAAGAAACAAGTTGTCCGGTCTTAACTTCCTTCCGGGCCAGATCGCCGAGGTGCTAACCCGTGAAGAGGAGGTCGCCGCGCTGGCCGGGCGGTTCTACGGTGCAAGTAATTTCCTCTTCTTGGCCCGCGGCTCCCTCTATCCGATCGCTCTCGAAGGTGCGTTGAAACTGAAAGAGATCTCCTATATCCATGCCGAAGGATACCCGGCCGGGGAGATGAAGCACGGACCGATCGCGCTGATCGATGAGCAAATGCCGGTAGTGGTCCTTCTGTCACAGCACGTCGCCTACGAAAAGGTACTCTCCAACATCGAGGAAGTTAAGGCGAGAAAGGGGATTGTCATTGTGCTCACCGACCAACCAAATGACCCGGCGCTCACGCGACTCGTCGATTACACTCTCCTCCTCCCCTCCGCTGCGCCGATATCCCTGCCGGTCACCTACACTATTCCACTGCAGCTCCTCGCTTATCACATCGCTGTGTTACGCGGGACAGATGTTGACCAGCCGCGCAACCTGGCTAAAACAGTCACCGTGGAGTAATTTGGCAATCGGACGGACCCTTCACCTAATTGGCGAGCGCGTAGACGAGATTGTAGATCTCAAGGTTGACATTCCCACTTGGCCGATCGATCTTTGCAAGCGGAATTGTGACCACTTGTTGGCCAGAAAGGGCGGCCATCACTCCGCTTTCTCCCTCGCTTAAGAGACGGACAGCGGCCTGCCCCAGGCGACATGCAAGGATCCGGTCAAAGGCAGTCGGTGATCCTCCTCGTTGGAGGTGACCGAGGATGGTAAGGCGGGTCTCGATCGACCCGCTCTCCTCGAGGAAGTGACTTACCACTCGGCCAATGGAACTTCCTTTCTCGGGCTTTGTACCTTTCGGTGCGAATCCCTCGGCGACGACGATGATCGAGTGGTGCTTACCCTTTCTCAACCCCTCCTCGACCTGTCTCGAAACCCACTCCAGCGCGGTCGGAACCTCGGGAATGAGGACGACCTCTGCCCCACCAGCGAGCCCACCCATAAGGGCGATATACCCTGAGGTTCTTCCCATCACCTCAGTCACGAATGCCCGCTCGTGCGAAACCGCGGTGTCCCGGATCCGGTTGAGCCCCTCGACCACCGTATTCAGCGCTGTGTCGACCCCAATCGCCATTGCAGTTCCGTAGATATCGTTGTCGATCGATGCAGGGATTCCCACAGCAGGAAGGCCCTGTTCCTGCAGCCACCGTGCTCCTTTGAGAGACCCATTTCCCCCGATGACGATCAGCCCGTCGAGTTGCCACTTCCGCACCGTGGCCAGGGCGTGACCCTGTCCCTCCTCGGTGAGGAACTCAGCCGCGCGAGCTGTGTGCAGGATAGTACCCCCACGTTCGATGATTCCACCGACCGCACGGTTATCCAGGGGGACTAACTCCCCCTCGATCAGACCGGCGAAGCCACGCTTTACCCCGAACATCTCCAGGCCTAGTTCGCTCCCACACCGGACCGTGGCCCGGATCGCCGCGTTCATGCCCGGACTATCCCCTCCACTTGTCAATACGCCAATGCGCGGCATTGTATGCCCCCTTCCCGCGCGACGGCCTTTATTTCCGACCTGTAGCCGTCGACGGAGTAAGACATTCCTCGAAGAGCTCAAGGAAACGAAGCGCCGATTTCTGGGTGGAGAGCTCCTCGGCTGTCCGTAATGCGCCTTGACAAAGTCGCTCGTAGCGACCTCGGTCGTTTAGAAGTTCGAGCGCCATCCGGCCAAACTCCTTCGCATCTTCAGGGGCAAGGATGCCGTTCACCCCATCGCGGACGACATCAAGGACTCCCATCTCCCCGATCGCTACCGCGGGAGTTCCACCGGCCATGGCCTCCACGAGGACCAAACCCTGCGTCTCGGTCTTGGAGGCAAACAAGAATAAGTCAGATGCTTTGTACAGATCGATCAACTTGGCGGAATCGATAAAGCCGGTGAAGATAACAGCACTGTTCAGGCCACCTCGCCTGACCTGCTCTTGAAGCAGCCCTCTCTGTGGGCCATCCCCGGTAAGGATGAACACTGCACCTGGATCCGTCTTGTGAATCTCCTCAAAGGCACGCAGGAGGAAGCAAAGGTTCTTCTCCGCCGCCAGTCGTCCTGAACAAAGAAACAGATGTGCCCTCTTTGGGATTCCCAATTCACGACGAGGATCCCAGACCGGCTCTTGCTGAAACAGAGGGAGATACACCCCGGCGGGAAGGACATGAATCGGACGGTGAACCCCGTAACGGAGGAGTTCCTCTTTGATTGGGATAGACGGTACCGTCACCGCGGTACAACGGTTGCAGAAAGTGGCCGAGGCCTCCTCGGCTGCCTTCTTCGGGGGACGCAGCGGGCGTGGTAGGTAGTGCCGATACGCTGAAAGGTAGGTATGATAAGTATGGATATGGGGAATGTGGTAACGCATTGCCATTACTAGTGCAACGGCCCCCAGTGAAAACGGCGTATGACTATGGACGATATCGAGATCCTTGAAGCTCCTTGTTGCCTCTCGATTGTAGGGTAAAGCAACCTGAGATGTTTTGTAAAAGAGAAAAGGACGTGAGCGGAAGCGGAATACACGCTCCTCCTCATCATGGAATCCCGGGTACCCTGGCGCGTAGACGTAGGCTTGGTGCCCCAGTCGCTCCAGTTCCTCCTTCAGCCAGTGAACCACAGTGGTCACCCCACTGATTTCCGGAAGGTAGCCGTCAGTGAACAGGCCTATGCGCATGGCTTATCCCCTCTCCGAAAGACGACCTCCCCGCCGACGAAAGTCATCTCAACGTGCAGCTCGGCAATCCGTTCCGGTACGCTATTAGGATCCTGGTCGAGAACCACCAAGTCGGCGTCCATCCCAACCTCGATCTTTCCTTTCTTCGCCTCCTCAAAGGAGAGGTACGCCCCCACCTTAGTGTAGCAGGAAATCCCCTCGCTAACACTTACCCGCTGGCTGGGATGCGGGGCATTCACCGCCCAGTGCAGGCCGTACAGAGGAGAGATCGGCATACAGTCCGAGCCAAAGGCAAGCGGAAGCCCAGCCTCAAGGACGAGGCGGTGAGGGTCACTCTGCCGATCGCGCTGTGCCCCCAGCCTTGCCGGATACATCTTCTCGTCCCCGGACCAGTTTCCCACGAAGTTGGGCTGCATAGAAATGTTTAACCCCATATCCCTTGCCCTCTCGATCTGTGCCTCTGTAGGAAGCTCGAAGTGCTCAATGCGGTGGCGTAGTTCTCGTGAGGTTCCAGCGGTCAAATGTGCTCTTAGAACTTGCTCGATCGCTCGATCGCCGATGGCGTGGATGGCGGTCTGTAGGCCCGCCTTCTCAGCGCGGCGGACCAGATGGACAAGTTCTTCATCCGTGTAGTTTAAGCTCCCATTCTCTCCGGAATCAACGAACGGCTCCCCGAGAGCGGCGTTCCCCGCGCCGATTGACCCATCAGCGAAAAGCTTCACCCCTCCAAGCCGTAGCCACTCGTCGCCGAACCCACTCTCGATTCCAAGTGCCTCCAGGGCGTCGAGGCAAAAGATCTCAGGATAAAGAGTCACCCGCAATTTGATCCTCCCTCGTTCTCGCATATAGGGGCGGATCCAATTGGATGGGAGCATGGTATGGATTGATGTAATCCCTAGGCGATGGGCGAGCGCGGTCGCTGCGTAAAGCGCATCACGCAACGTTTCTGCATCTGGTTCGATCATACGGAGAAACGCGAAGGCCTCCTTCTCACGCAGGATACCGCGGCTGATGTCGACCTGCCCTTGGTTAACGTCTGATGGGATATGTTTTAGGGCGAGGTTGCTAACGGTGAGAAGGTGACCGTCTATGCGGACGGCAACCACGGGATTCTTCGGCGCGATTCGGTCGAGTTCCTGACGACTCAGGCAGCTTGGATCCTGCCACACGCTCTCATCCCAGCCACGACCGATGACCCACTCTCCCTCACCGCGTGCCCGTACCGCCTCGGCGAGTTTGGCAAGCGTATCGGCCCGGTTCAGCTCCGCGAGGTCGGTCACTGAAGAAATCTCCTCAAGGCCGACCTGAAGGAAGTGTGTATGAGCGTCTATGAAGCCTGGAAGGACTGTTTTTCCCTTAAGGTCAATCGTCTGCGTGATTTCCGAAGCAAGTGGCGCCATCTCCTCCGCCTGGCCAATAGCGAGGACCTTTCCCCCGCCCATGGCAAGCGAGTCAGCCGTGGGGACCGTCGGGATCACCCCTCCCTTAAGAATCGTCTCCGCCTTGCTTAATATCATCTCTCAAAGAGAATTCTAGTCTCAATGGGAGATGAGAGCAACGGGAGCCTGAGAGTTGGAAAGGCGGCAAAAGGACGTTAACGTATGAGCAAGGAGATAGCGATGTCGAACAGGTGCGACGCTGCCGCTTATTCGTTTGTGTAAGCCCTAGTTTGGTGAACAGCGGAAGGGAAAGCGTGGAAGAGGGACGAAACGCAAGGTGTCTGTAGTCGGAATGTTGGAGAGAGACAATGGTCTTACGCGAGACTTGAGTGCAATTTGGCCTACGAGCCGATTTGTGACAAAGGTTCAGAAACGGCACAAACTGCCGTTTCCGTTCCGCTTTGAGCCTGTTCTTCGTCCTTGGACTGGCGGAAGTGACTCAGATTACGCACTTGTATTCCCTGACCGCGTATTTGCTGGTTGTAAATGTATTCCAGGAGCTCTGCATAGGGAGGAATCGAGAAAGCCAATTGAGGGGTATACTAACCCAGCTAGCTCAGGAATAGGCGCATGCATGCTCTCACTAATTCCGCTTTTGGGGAGATAGGTTTTAAGGCAAAATTCATCATTGGGCCGAAATGCAAGAATCAAGTTCACGACAGGTCAGAGTCAGATTTGAGCTTACTCTTTGCCCGCGAGCATCTCCCGATAGAGTGCCAGAAGCTGCTTACGGATGTGCTCTTTGTCGAACTGGGTTAGAAGCTCTCTTGAGATCGAGCGCCCCTGCTCACGAAAGGCTGGCTCTGTTGCCATACGTTTGGTTAGTGTGATGAACTCCCCCACGTCCTTAGCTTTGATGTAGGGATGCTTGTATAGGTAAGCGTACTCGGGAATGTCTCTGTAGATAACGGGTAGGCCTACAGCCGCGGCTTCCAAGGGAGCCAATGGGCAGTTTTCTTGGTAGCTTGGGAAGAGGAAGAGATCGGCAGCGTTGTATACAGCCGGCATCTCCTCCAGGCCGAAAAGCCCGGCGAACTTGACCCGCTCCTCACTTGCCTTGATTCGCTTATTGATTCTGGCAATCCCTTCGGTCAGCACACCGAACGGACGCCCACCCACCCAGACAAAGGTCAGATCCGGGCAAGCCTCAGCAATATCAAGGAAGTCCTCGACACCTTTGCGCCCTTCCAGTTGACCAACACCCAGAACTACGAAAGCATCTTCACGCAACCCGAGCTGTGCACGACCGGCCGCCCGTAGTTTGGGTGAAGCCGTGAATTTCTCTACATCGATGGGATTGTGAATTTCAACAACGCGGGTGTTGGCCCCAAGCTTACGGATTGCTCTTCCCACGGCAGGGGAAATAGCAATACACACGTCGGCGTAAGAGTAGACTCGGCGCAAGTACCAACGGACGAAGAGCTTGAGGAATGGGCACACCGGAAGCGAACCCTTAATCGAATCCGGTATCACATGTGCAGTAAAAACCCGCCGACCTCGATAGCGGCGACCTTTCCAGAAGTAATAGGGGCCGTAGGTGTGGGCGTGCATAATATCACCCCAGCCTTCCCCATTGACAATGACTTCGAGATTATCATGTTCTTTTAGAAGCTTAACACAGTCCACGAACGCGGTGTGCACTCCTTGCCCCTTTACCATGAAAGCTGTCTCAGAAACTACGTGAATTCGTGCAGGTTGTTGCATAGTGGTCAGTAGCAGTCCCCTTTGCTTGATTTCGAAGATCGTTCGAATACTAGCTCCATTATACCAACAATGCCCCCTCTCTGTGTCAATATGACTGAGACAGCTACCCGCCATAGAATCACTGTAGGGGGTGGAGGGAAGAGAGGACAATGATCACCGACACGATCATGGGAGTCTCAGCGATGGAAGCCAAATAGGCAGCCATCCTTTAGCAAGGAGGAGGCAACGAGCGACGGGAAAATACACAAAATCCAGCCGACGGGTGTCTCAGAGTCGTTGACAAATTCCGTTCCCCCTACGGCAACCAGAGAACGAGGGTGAGAACCCTGTCCTGTGTACCCCAACAGTGATGGGAGAAGGAGCTATATTGTGCCGTCTATGAAAGGCAGGCCCACTCCTTGCTTTGTAGTTACCTACTGCTGGATCTCCAGCCCGGCCGGGCGAGCCCCGGGGAATCCCGTGATCTTGTTTCCTGTGGGCATCCCGGTATCCAGATCGATCTGGAGGATCTCGTGGGAATCGACATTAATAACCCACAGGTACCCGTCGTAGATATCAATCGCTGAGACGGAGGAGACAGGGATATAGACCCCTTCTCCCACGATCTTAAGCTCAGTCCCCGACATGATATCGTAACGGGGAATGATTTTGATCTTATAGAGCGTCGGGTATGGTCCGCCCTCGAGGTACCACAGGTACCCCGCCAGTTCCGGATTAGGTGCGGGCACCCAATCCAGGCCAAGCGGTTCCCACAAGAATTGAACGTTGCTCACCTGAGGAGAGGTGCTGAAGTAGTTTGTACCGTATGCTGCATAGGACTGGCAGTTGGTTCGATTCAGAGCGTAGAGCTTTCGACTTTGCCCATCGACATGCCAGATCCGCTTCGGCTCAACCGCACCAAAGGTCAGGTTCCGCGGCTGCTGGGCAGGGGGATCATACTCCTGACTGATACTCCCACTTACTGGATCAATGCGCAAGATGCACTGGTTTCCCCCGTTGAAGCATGCTACGAAGAGCCAGGAGCGGCCATCGGCCTCAGCCACGGTAATCCCTCGCGGTTCGGTAACTGGAAGGCCGAACGAGACGATTTCGTTTCCTTGCATGTCTAACTTGTAGACCCGCCCAAGGTTTTCATCGGTGATCCAAACTGCAGGATCTACCTGGATCGTGACTGTCTCTGTATCCGTCGATCCATCTTCCGCACGAACCGTAAGGCGCAGGGTAAACGTACCAGCGTGCTCATAGGTGTAGGTTCCACTGGCTTCATAAAAAGCGAGATCTTCGGTTCCAAAATCCCACGTGTACGTGCTTATCCCGCCCGGCCCTGTCGAGCTGCCACCGTCAAAGTCAATAGTAAGGGGAATAACCCCACTCGAAGGGGTAACCTCAATAACGGCCTTCGTTCCACTGGGGAACAAGAAACATCCACCAACCAATACCCCGATGATGAGCAACAACGTCACTAAAATAGCTACACGCGCTCCACGGTCCCAGTTCATAGCCTCACTCCCTTTATTAGAGGTATCATCCATTCTAATTATCCGGCGTGGAGTGTCAAAGTTCACTTGGCTATCAACGCCACCTTCCAGTACTTCATCAACGTATCATAGGGAGAATTCTCGTTTTTAGAAGGCTAACAGAAGATCTGACGATGAGCAAAAAGAGACTGCGGCGGAAGACACTGGAGGGCATAGCGCTTCCGCCGCGCTTTCAAGGAGGCAAAGACCCTGGAAAGTCTCTACTTGCTAGGATCAATCCTCCTTTGATTCCCCCCTTTCACCACCCGGATCACACTCCACTCACCCGGCTCGACGAATGTAACATCGATTACCTTTATTGAAACTGGCTTGCTTGGGAAAGAACAATACCCTTGCTCACCTTTTTAGAGAACAACGGACACCTTGGTACACCCTACATGTCCATCCTGACAATCAATAAGGGTCTAGCCTCTCACCTCTTCCGGTAAAGAAAAGGGACGTGAAAGCCAGTCCCCGCGCATGATAGACGAGGGCCGCACCAGCCAGTCCGTCACCAATTAGCTCAAACATCGTATCCCTTCCTTATCGGTCCTCCTGGTTTTTCTGCTCGAGATTAAATAGCTGCTCGAGCAACTCCCTGATCGGATCGGTCAGATCGGGCGGAGCTACTTGATCGACACCCCTTTGAATCAGTTCCGAGGCAAGCTTCTCTGTCTGCTCTCGCAACTCCGCGTAGCCTCGTTGTAAGGGGATCTCTTCTGTTAAGTCAAGGGTGCCGATCCTCAGTCCCAGTTGGTCGATGTAGCGATCCAGTTCACGCTGTCCCTCCATGAGCAAACCCTGGCGAGCGATCTCAAGGAGCGCTCCCTCCCAATGAAACTGCGGTGATGCGGTATCGCCATCGACAAGGAACCCGATCACGATGGGGAGGCTCTCGGCATAACGGTTGATCCCTTCCACCGCCCGTGAGGATAGCTCCGGTGATAGGCCAAACAGCGGATGTCCCTCCCTTTCAGCCAGTCGAAAATCCTCCAGGAGCAGGGAGATCTTCCCCAATACATCATCCTCGTGTATCGTAATCCCTGCCGAGAGTGTCACTCTTCCTGAGACGATGTCCACAGGAAGAGTCGTCTCGTAGAGACTTAAAAACCGAGTTAGATCGATCTTAGCCAGTTCAAAATAGTAGCGATGGTCTGTAACCTCCTCGCGATTGTCGAAGGATGCCGAAAGGAGAAAGGCAGAATCCGGGTCGTCACCGATCCGGCCCGTCAGCCTGAGGGTGATGGGATCACGGTTTAACCTGGCCGGTAAGGCAAGATTGGACAGTTCCACCTCGAACAAGGTGACCGGAGGCAGGCCTTCGCCCGAATCCCGTGCATCCTCCAGGGCAAGATGGACACGACCGATCTCCAGGCGCTCCACCGCAAACGAGGGACGAAAACCCAGGAAGGAACGCCCGCCACTATAACGCGAGAGGACATCTTTCTTTAGTGAATGAGGACGGGGTTGACAGAGGTAGTCAACAAAGTGCCGCAACAGCCCGAGCCAGTCGACCTTGTCGGCGTACTGTGCCGCCCACTCGAGATACCCTTCAGCGTTCCAGCCAGAGGTGAAATTATCGACGTTTAAGGTCCCATCCGACTCACGCTCAACGTGAAGGGATGCTTCCTTAATCACCACCACATTGAACACAACTCGCTTTTTCAAAAGCGGCAACATTCCTGCATCAAGGGTTAACGAAGGGATCTCAAGGATATTCTCCTGTGGCTTCTTCGGATCCTGAACGGAAATACTAGTAAGATCAAGGCTCCCTGTGAACAGGCTAAACGAGCTTTGCTCCACCGCTACCTCTCCTCCGATCACGAACGAGGCAGCGGAGGTGGCAATCCGCCCCGCGAAAAAGGGGACAACCACCGCCGCGAGGAGGTAACAAATGGCATAGATGACCGGAAGCGCGATCAACATCTTCTTGCGCACAAACCTAAACGGCCCCCAGGGTGCTTTCCCTTTGTCGTACTTTGCTTCGCCACCCGCAAGGAGCCAACGTAGAAGACCCATTCCCGACTTGTCGCGGACCTTCTTCGAGATCCTCCAGCCCGAGACCCAGTCTGTGAACGAACTGCGATACTTGATCACCAGGATACGGATGATTAAAAAAACAGGGATCGCCATGATAAGAGAAAGGACGATGCTCCCAAAAAGGAGGTAGCGGCCATATCCCATCGGCGCAGCCACAGGGAGGTGAAACAGGACCCGCCACAGCCCGTCGAGCCCCCGGTTCCCATCGAGGAGGAAGCGACCGATCGCATATGACCCTGGTGCTACGGCGAACGAGATCAGCTTGAACAGTCCCATGGAGAGAAGAAATGCGCGGAAGCTACAGCGCACAAGAAGCGCCAAAGTGATCGGAATGATCACGTGAAGCCCCATCGGCGGAAGGCCGGCGAAGAGACTAAGTGCAAAGGAGAACGCGATCTGGTTCGGCGACAGAGACGACTTTAGGATCTTTAGAACCTTCCTTAGCGGCTTCCACGGAGTAGGGATCATCTTAAACCACCTCCGATCCATCATGCAGATCTGCAAGTTCTACGTCAATCTTCCTTGACGTGGCGTATGCCCATCGACCCGCCAAAGTGAGCATTGGAATCTACCATCGGATTTTTAAAATTCTTCAAACCTATGCTGCCAAGCAAGTTGAGTCAACGAGCCCGAAGAAGATGAAACCGAGATTTTGCTAATACAAGAAACAAGATCTAACCCCAGACACCTACAAGAGAATCGGTCTCTACAGCGCCTCGATCGCCTTAAGATCGACATTTCCTTTGACCAACTTTGTGATAATCTCGATCTTGTCAGCGTCGTCCTTGGTCAAGAGAGGCTCCAGGGCTTCTACCTGCGTTGCAGTTGCGTAGGTGTCTCCTGGAACAAGGAGGATGGGAACCTTCTGCTCGCTCGCCTTGGAGGTCACGTTCGCCGGGGGCACGATGTTGTTCGTGAGGACGATGCACGAGGTTTCGCCTGCCTCCAGGGCGGCGATGATCATATCGCTTCGGTCGCCACTTGTGATGATCAACTTGTCCGGTTTGCTGAACAGAGGCTCGGCAACGGCCACATTAGCTGACATTGCTCCCACGAATACGTTGCGGATTGTGCCACCTAAGGCGTTCTCACCGGCGATCACCCGTGCGAAAAGTTTCTCTGCCACGTAATTCACTGATAGGGTGGTGAGTTCCTTCTCATAAGGAATAACCCCAAGTAGATTGATCCCTAGTTGCTCGATCTCCTCCTGGTGAACGGTCTTGAAGTCGTCCATTTGCTTGATCCTGTTAATGATAACTCCGCCCACATGCGCCTCGTCCGCCCCAACGAAACGCTGGATAAAAGCCAGATCATCAGCAATCTCGTTCTCACTACCACCAGCAATGATGAGGACCTTACTCCCGGTGGCCTGGGAGAGGGTCAAAGGATCGAGGTATACCGAGGCCCCGTAGGAGAGGTTCTTCCCGCACTCAATGAACAACGCGTCCTTGTCCTTTCCTACTTCCTCCATGATTCGTGCCGTCTCGCGAGTGATCGATTCCTGGTTGTACATATAGCGGAGCTTGGAATGATCGAATCCGATGCTAATATTCTCGGGCTCTTCTGTAAGTTGGAACAGGTTTACTAATAGAGCCGCGTCGTAGTCCCACAGACGTTTCTTTCGGTAGAGGAAGCGATCGCCGAGTGGTTTGATGTATCCAAATTTCTTACCGAGCGCTTTGGCCAGACCGATTAGCACACTCGTCTTCCCCGCGTTTTCTCGCGTTGATGCGATAATTAACGAGTTCACCTTTGCTCACCTCCCTTAAGATTACGAAACAGAACCCTTATGTCCACTGCCTTGACCCCCTTTCCATGATCATAGACGATGAGCGGATTGATCTCAATATCAGTGATGTCCCGGCATCTCTCGACCAGATTACCTAACTTGATCGCAACCTTGGCAATCGCGTCGATATCCTTTCTCTTCTCCCCACGCACCCCGAGAAGGAGCGGGTAAGAACGGATGCCGGCGATCATGTCGTTTGCCTCCTTATGGCTGATAGGAGCAGCGCGGAAAGAAACGTCCTTCATCACCTCCACGTAGATCCCCCCAAGGCCGAACATCACGATCGGGCCGAACGATCCATCCTGACGTGCACCGATGATCGTCTCTACTCCGGGGCGCACCATCTCCACGACCTCGACCCCTTGAATCACCGCGTCCTTTTTATAGGAGCGACAGCTGCGCATGATCGCCTGGTAGGCGTCGACCACCTCTTCCTTGTTCACAAGGTCGAGGGCGACCCCGCCAGCGTCGCTCTTATGGATAATATCCTTTGAGACGATCTTCATCACCACGGGATAACCGATCTGTTTGGCCGCTTGGACTGCTTCATCTAGGTTTGTCGCGAGGAGCGCCTGTGGTGTGTCAAGTCCCAAGATCTCTGCCATCCCTCGCGCCTCATTGGCAAGGAGGGACCGTCGCTTCTCAGCCCGTGCCCGGTCGAGGATCGTCTCCACCGCACCTGTGTCGATCTCGACCTTCTCTGCACTCTCCACCGGCGCGTTCAGGTTGCGCCAGGACCGGTAGAGCGCCCCCAGACAGGAGACGGCGTCATAGACATCGGAGAAAACCGGGATCCCTTCGTTTCGCAGTTCGCGGGTGATTGACTCGACCGTCGCCCCGCCGAAGAGGGAGAGGACGATCGGCTTCTTCCCCCGATAGCGCCGGTACTCCTTCTTCAGAACCGGTGCCAACTCCTCAGCATCGAAGAGAGCGGTCTCACAGTAGAGGGAGAGTACAGCGTGCATCTCATCATTTGCGAGTGCCGCCTCCATGGCACGCTCGTAGTCCTGCACCGTGGCCTGCCCAGTCAGATCGACCGGGTTCTTCGACGAGCCGAAGTCCGGCATCACTTTCGAGAACGTCTCTTTCAGCGTCTTCTGATCGTCGTAGAGGTCGACCCCGTACTTCTCGCAGGCGTCGGTCGTCATCACTCCAATCCCTCCACCATTGGTGATGATGACCGCCTCTCTGCCTTTAGGGAGAGGGGAATCGGCGAGGAAGCGCGCCCAGTCGAACGCCTCCTGTACGCTCTCCGCGCGCAGGACGCCGCACTGGCGCATCACGCTGTCGAAGATCTCGTCCGTCCCGGCGAGCGACCCGGTGTGCGATGCAGCGGCCATTGCCCCGCGCTTCGACCGGCCGGCCTTGACCACAATCACGTGTTTCTTGCGCGTCACCTGTTTCAGCATTTCTACGAGGCGATCTCCCTGCTTTACTCCCTCGATGTAAAGGAGGATGACCTTTGTAGCGTCATCTTTAGCTAGGTACTCCAGAAGGTCGGATTCCTCAATGTCAGATTTATTTCCCACTGACACGAGCGCCGAGAGGCCGAGCAATTCGGCGGTGGTCTTCCCAATCATGGCGATACCCAACGCGCCACTCTGAGTGACAATCGCTACGTGTCCAGGGAGGATTCCTCCAGGCCCGAAGGTGGCATCGAGGGAGACGGCCGATGAGTAGATTCCAAAGATGTTCGGCCCGAGAACTCTCATCCCGTGCTCCCTCGCGAATTGAACGATCTTGTTTTCTTCCTTGGTATTCCCAACCTCGGAGAACCCGGAGGTGATGATCACCAGGTGCCTAACACCCTTCTCTGCGCAGTCTTTCACCGCATCGAAGACGAACCTTGCCGGAATGGCGATCACCGCAAGATCGACCTCGCCAGGGATCTGGGAAAGTTCGGGATAGATCTTGTTCCCCAACACATTGCCTCCTTTTGGGTTCACGGGGTAAATAGCCCCCTGATACCCGTGGGAGACGATGTTCTCTACGATTCGATAACCGATCTTGGCTTTGTTCTGGGAGGCGCCGATCACGGCGACCGAGCGCGGCTCGAACAGATACTCGATATTAGTCTTTTTCTCCATAACATCACCTAAACAGCATTCTGAGCTCATAGACACCGGCTTCTCTGTGCTTCTCAACCTCGAACCCGGCCTCCTCGAACAGGTGGAGCATCGGTTGATTATCGACCAGCACATCGGCGGTAAACCCGAGCAATCCCTTTCTCTTGGCCAAGTAGGTCAAGTAGACAAGAAGCTGGGTTCCCACACCCCGGTTCTGATAATCATCGCGGACCACGAGGCCAACCTCCGCCGTATGCGACTGTTCATCGATCCCGTACTGCCCTACACCGACAACGATCTGTCTCTCCCCCTTCTCGATCATCGCAAGGATGACCATCTCCCGCGTGTAGTCGATCACCACGAAATCCTGCAACCGCTCGTGAGGCATGTCCATGCGTACGGAGATGAAACGCCGATAGATCGACTGATCGGATAACGAATAGAAGAAGTCTTTGAGCAAGGGTTCGTCGCTGATCCGCACCGGTCGTAAGAGGACCTCCATTCCCTCTTTGGTCGTTTTGTAGGTTTCCAGTTCTTCTGGGTAGTGACCGCGCTCACCAGGGATGTAAGCCTGATCCTTGTAGATCAGGTTGAGCGCCTTTGCCTCCCGCAAGAGCCATGCCTTGAACTTAGGGTGAGCGATGCTGATGAGTTCCATTGCTCGCTCCCGCGTGTTCTTTCCGTGGAGATAAGCGATCCCGTGCTCAGTCACCACGTAATGGACATCACCACGGGTAAGGGTCACCCCTGCCCCCTTGCTCAGTTGAGGGACAATGCGCGAAACCTCCCCATTTTTCGCTGTCGACTGTATGACGAGAATCGATTTGCCCGCTGGGGCGAGAACCGCTCCCCGCATGAAGTCGGCCTGCCCACCGATCCCGCTGTAGAACACCTTTCCAAGCGATTCTGCCGACGCTTGGCCGGTCAGGTCGATTTGAAGCGCGGTGTTGATCGCGGTCATCTTCTGGCTCTGTGCAATTATCATCGGATCATTTGTGTACTCAACCGGGCGAAACGCGATCGCCGGGTTATCGGAGAGGTATTCATAGGTGGAGCGCTTCCCCATGCAGAACGATGCCACCGTCTTGTTGCGATCGATCGCCTTCTCCGTGTTGTCGATGACCCCTTGTTTCATCAACTCAACGATCCCGTCACTCAAAAGCTCGGTATGAACGCCGAGGTGGCTTTTTCCCTCCAGGTTTTCGAGGATCGCATTCGGGATCCGTCCATACCCCACCTGGATCGTCGCCCCGTCCTCTACAAGATAGGAGACGTACTTGCCGATGTGGTGGGCGATCTCATCGGGGATCTCCATCTCGTACTCGAGAAGCGGTTCATCGTGGGGGAGGATGTAATCTGCGTCGGTGATGCGGATAAAGCTGTCTCCGTGTGTCCGCGGCATCTGCTGGTTCACCTGACAGATGACGAGCTTGGCGCTATCAACCGCAGCCCGGACGATATCCACGCTGATCCCCAGGCTCATGTATCCGTAGCGATCCGGCGGGGAGGTCTGAACCAGGGCGACATCAATAGGGATGATCCCTCGGTATAACAGATCTGGAACCTGGGAGAGGAAGATCGCGGTGTAGTCGGCCGTCCCCTGGTTGACTGCATCGCGCGTGGTGCCGCTGATGAAAAAGGTGTCGAGCCGGAAGTTACGTTTGACCTCCTCGCGCAGGTACGGGGAGACTCCGAGCGTCCACACGTGCAGCACCTTAGCATCGAAGAACGCCTTAGGATGAGCCTCAACATAGCGCACCATCTCATCCACAAGGTACTGGGGCTTTCCGCAACCAGTACCGATAAAGATCCGATCACCGCGGTGAATCTTGGAGAATGCGGTCTTTGAAGGAGCAAACTTCTCCGGATATGCCTTCTCGAAGTGCGCCAGATTCGCCTTTTCGCTTTCCTGCGTCATCTTTCCCCTTCCTCAAAAAGCCGGGGCAAGAGGATGCTCTCCACCCGGCTCTGTCGCGATGATCTATCACTCTTCTCGCGATTCCGCGAGCGCCCCATTCTGCGGCAACCTCTCCCTAAACGCAACCAGTCCTCCTCAAGACCGAGTCTTCTCCGCAATCACCAGGAAGTGGCACCCTTTTTGTGTCAGGCCCGCGTATTCGTGCTCCACATAGTAAAGCTCATCGATCGAGAAGTTTGAAAGGAGGAGAAGGACCTCCTCCCGGCTCAAGTAGGTATGGAAGATCCCATCCTCCGGACCGCCGCGCTTGACTGTTGTCGACGGACCGGCGCACTTCCCTCGCTGGAAGGACGGGGCGCTCTTAGCTTGAAAGGTTACGAGGAAGAGACCGCCTCCCTTAAGGATACGATACACTTCGCCAATCGCCTTTTTAATCTCCTGCGGATAGGCGTGGTAGACCACGTTGTAGGCGATTACGGCATCGAAACTATCGTCTGACTCCTCAATCTTAACCATGTCCCCGTGCTTGATACACCCCGGGAGGAAAGCCGCGGCCACGCGTTTTCTCGCTTCCTCCACGGCCCTTTCCGAGAGGTCGCTTCCGCAGACGGCAAACCCCATCTGGGCAAAAAAGAGGAGGTGTCGGCCGAGTCCGCAACCGAGGTCGTAGACCTTCCTCTTCCCTTCCCGCTTCAATCGATAGGCGAACTCGACGACCGCACCAGCGGGTGCGTCCCAATGTGCCAGATCCCCTTCTGAAAGCCGATCCCAGTCCCACGCCTTTGTCCTCATTCGACAAGCTTCTCCGATGCTTCCTTGTACGCGTCAAACGCCTCTTTAGCGAAACAGACGAGTTGAACGAGCTCTAATCTTGACCCCTTACAAAGATAGTCGATGATCGCACGCAGGGCCAGACTGAGCCTGAACCGCCCCGGGTTTTCCGGAGGGTTTGTTACGTGAGTCCGGCCACCATGACCGGAACCTCCTGCCTCTGGTAGTATACCACCTCAAACTCGGCGGGTGGAATGTTCCCGATCGGCTCAAGCAGTCGCCGGTTGTTGAACCAGTCCACCCAATCGAGGGTCTCGAACTCGACGTGGTCAACGTTGCGCCAAGGTCCAAGCTGATGAATCACCTCCGTCTTGTACAAACCGATGATCGTTTCTGCAAGCGCATTGTCATACGAATCTCCGACGCTGCCTACCGAGGGTTTGATGCCTGCTTCAGCTAGTCGTTCCGTGTAGCGTATGGACAGGTACTGCACACCCCGGTCGCTGTGGTGGACGAGATGCTCGCTGTTGGGACGAGCGTAGAGAGCCTGCTCCAGCGCGTCAAGAGCAAGATCGCTGTGCAGTGATCGCGACACACGCCAGCCTACGATCATCCGCGAGAACACGTCGATGATGAATGCAACGTACACGAAGCCCGCCCAGGTCGCCACGTAGGTCAGATCCGCCACCCACAGCTGGTTCGGCCGACTGGCCGTGAAGTTACGTTGCACCAAGTCCGCCGGACGTGCTGCCGCTTCGTCAGGGATTGTCGTCTTGGGCTTACGGCCCCGAACGGTTCCTGCGATGCCCAACTGCCGCATCAAACGCTCCACTGTGCAGCGGGCGACCTCAATGCCCTCTCGGCGGAGCTGACGCCAGACCTTGCGGGCTCCGTAAAGCCGACGGCTCTCATCCCATACCCGCTCGATCTCATTGCACAAGACGGCGTCGCGACGGGCGCGCTCTGGCAACCGCGCTGGATCAGCCTGACGGGCCTTCTGTTCATAGTAGATCGACGGGGCGATCGGCAGCAGCTCGCAGATCGGCTCGACCCCGTAGGCCTCTCGATGCTCATCAATGAACACCGTCATCGCTTCGGTCGCCGGTCGAGCTCCGCCTGGGCGAAAAAAGCCGCTGCCTTGCGGAGAATCTCGTTCGCTCGTCGAAGATCACGGTTCTCCCGCTCCAGCTCCTTGATCCGGGCTCGCTCATCGCTTGTCAGACCTCCGCGCCGGCCCGTATCAACCTCGGTCCGGCGAACCCACTTCCGAAGGGTCTCCGGGGTGCAACCAATCTTGCTCGCGATCGAGACGATCGCCGACCACTGAGAGTCGTACTCACGCTCGTTCTACAACACCATCCGAACTGCCCGCTCTCGCACCTCTGGGGAATACCTTTTTGATCTTGTCATGACTCCATCCTCTCAAGAATTAAAGTCTCCGGCAATCCCGGGGCGGTTCAAACACGATTGAAAAGCTACGTTCGATAGAACGGATTAGTTCCCTGGGGAAGCAAAGCGTTTGTTCCTCTTAGTCCTTCAACCCTTATGGGGTTATCTCTTCTTCGTCCTCCCAGGAGGTCGTTCTGCGCTCGGCAAAGCGAGCGAGCAAGATACCCAATTCGTAAAGCAGCAAGATTGGGACGGCCATAACCAATTGAGTGAAGGGGTCTGGAGGGGTGAGAATTGCAGCCGTAACGAAGGCCAGCACCACCACATACTTGCGCTTGGCCTTGAGGAAGGCCCGAGAAATGACACCAACTCTGACAAGCACAAAAATGACGACTGGCAGTTCAAAGATCACCCCAAAGATCAAAAGGAATGTCATTGTAAAGCTGATGTAGTTGCTAATACTGAAGAAGGCCTGAAGTTGATCTCCACCAATTCCGGTCAGGAATCTAATAGCTACCGGTATGACTATGATGAAGGCAAAAGCAACTCCGACAAAGAATAAGAGTGTCCCAAATGCGACCGAATTTCGGAAGTATTTCCGTTCGTTACCGTAGAGGGCAGGGAGGATATAGCACCAAATCTGAAAGATGATGAATGGCATGCCGACCAAGATGCCGGTGAAAACTGCAAGCTTAATGTAGGAGAAGAAAGCCTCGGTTGGATGAAGAAAGACCAGGCCGCTTTGCATGTAGAGGAGACGTTTGAAACTTGTGACAAGAGCTTCGACTTGTTGGGGGGCAAAGTAGGCCCCGCCCTCTCCCTCTAGAAAATGACGAAGTGTATCCAGAAGAGGAGGAATTTGAGAGCGGGAGAGCGCGTCCCCGATGCCCAAGGGGCGAGCAAGGATCTCCAAAATTTGAACTCGAAAGACGTATCCAGCAAGCGCGAGAATAACGATGAGGATTAACGAATAAATCATCCGCTTTCGTAATTCTTCGAGATGTTCTCCGATGGCCATCCTTTTTTCTTTTCTCATATTAACTTGCTTTTTCAAAAAGCATTAAAGACAGGGGTTTGCACCCTGTGGGTCTATCTGCTCCTTCTAGCTATGGATCTTAACTTAGGACCGGCCACCGACAAGCCCAGTATCTTGCCCGTCTAAGAAATCGACCTAGTTTGTCGCGACACCCAAACGTTACCAGGATTGTTCCTACCCCCAATGAGCATTCCAAAGCACGTTAGCAGAGCAGCCCGATCTTTTCTTCACACAGAGTGGTTCCCTATCGCCATTTTCTTAGCCTGTTCTGCTCTGGGCAACGATGCAGCAACTGATCGAAGTTTTTGACGTTCTTTTCCGTGAGATTATAGCTTTCCGAGATACGCTAAACAAATGCCCTTCCCTTTGAAAAATGTGCCCCCTGAAGTGAGAGGATCCGGCGGGATGGCGAACCAAAGGAGGATCATCTCATGCCAGGGAAGGGAAAGCGTTACACTGACGAGCAGATCATCGCCGCTTCGAAATCGATCAAGGCGCCTTGGCATGGTATCTCCGGGTTATATCGAGGGCGACATAGTATTGCTCACTATGGCCTGCTTGTTAGCTCGAGGAACAACTGCACTCAGAAAAGCGGTGAGGCGAACGAGGTGGGGGAAAGCGAACCTCCAAGGGAAGAAGATCGCTGAGGTCTGTTCTTGACAGTGAACTGGCCCTCCATAGTCCAAGAATTGCGATAGAGCAGCGAACAGACTATCGGGAAACTACCTGAACCCTGCTGGGCGCGTGGCTCGGTGCGACATTATGAAACAGCCCTTGGCGAGCGAATAGTGTATTGTGCTCTGCAAAAGTGCACAATGACCCTGTTGCCTCATCTAAAAATGTACTCGAAATGACATTCGTTGCCTCACGTGAAAATGTACTCCAAATTAACGTGTCGTTCCTCCTGCTTCGGCCTGCTCTTTGACCGCACAAGATCATCCAATCTCTCTTGCAGTCTGATGATCTCCCGTTTCAGCTTCACTGGGTTCAGCTTCGCGTATTCCTGCCTGAGCGCCTCCTTCGCCTGCTTGGGAACGAAGTTTGACTCAAGTACCCGCTGCAAAGGCGTCCTTGCCCGATCGTACTTCTTCTTCACCCTGCTTCCAATCCGCGTCTTCTCGATCAGCTTCATCACCGGTTGGAAGAAGTTCGTGTACAGCCGCAGGTGATCGTAAAGCTCGTTTAACACCTCAAGTTCTTCTTCTGTGTCGTACCGTCGATACCCAACTGCTCTCCTCACTACGGAGTAGTTCTTCTGCTCCACAAAGCAGTTGTCGTTCTTCCTGTAGGGCCTGCTGCGGGTTCACCCCGTGGAATATCCCCATCTTTCCTATTCCACGGGGTGAACGTGATCTTGTTCTCACGACAGTACCATAACAGATGACCGTTGATGAACTCGCTCCCATTATCTGAATCGATCCCTAAGATCTTGAATGGGAACCTCTCCTTCGCCTTCTCAATCCCGGCAAAGACCCACACCTGCGCCTTGTTCTTCACCCCATGGAATAAGTCCGTGAGAGAATATTCCACGGGGTGAACCGCCTCCGTCTTGAGTCCACGCTGTACATATATCGGTCATATCCAGGGTTTGGGCGAAATCACCACTGGGGTTGCCTCCCCCATGTGACACAAGGTCGATCTCTACAAATCCAGGGCGCTTCTCATCCCACTCACTGAAGGTGCGAATTGGGATCTGGTGCTTCAACAGCGTCCCTGGCTTGGTGTTCGATCTTGCTTTCAGCTGGTATCGCTTCCTCACCGGAGCAAGCAGCCGATCGATCGTTGCCGGACTGACCTCAATGAGTTTCTTCCTCACCTCATCGGCAATCTTTAGCTCGTCCAGCCGTTCCAGCACCGGGACGATCTCGGGAAGGTAAGGCCCCAATCGCTTCCCACAGATGCAATCGCAGATCACCCAGACCTTGCGCAAGGCAACAACGACCTCCTTGTCGTACTTCCTTGGCCTCCTTCTTTGTTTCTTCTTTCTCTTCGTCCGTTCGTCCTCGACCAGGGTGATTTGAACCTTGCCCCGCCGTCCTTTTCCCAATACCCTGGGCTTGGCTCGCTCGCGTAATACCCTGGACGCGTAGGAGCGGTTGTAGCCTGCTAGTTCGATCACCGTGTCAAGGATCTTCCCCTTCTCTTTCTTGCCTGTCCGTTTGTAAGTGAGCGCCAGTTGCTTCGTTACTGCCTGTTTTTCCTTCATCGTTAGCCCCATCGGTATCTCCTCGCTCAACTCATACTTGTGTGAAGAGACACCGTAGCTTTACCCCATGGAATAAGTCCATGAGAGAATATTCCACGGGGTGAACCTCCCGTTTCGAGTACATTTCTTAGATGAGGCAACGATACGGTTTGGAGTACTTTTTTAGTGAGGCAATGCGATGACTTGACAAATGGGAATGTCGGGTGTAAACTGCTTTTTGGCCCGTGCGACAGCACTATAATACCTACAGAAAGGGGGGATGTTCAGGCAAAGACAAAGCAGCGACAATAACTAGTAACCAGAAAGGAGGACTAAAGTGAGTAAGGAAAACGCCAAAGTGAAAGAACTCAAAGAAAAAGGGCTGTGGGATTACCCGTCGAACATAAGCCGGAGGCGGTTCCTCAAGCTGATGGGCTACAGTGGGCTTGCAGCGGGGAGTATGGCTCTCGGTGGTAGCAGAGTGTTCGGGGCGACTAATCCGGTTGAAATACGCTATTGGGCATCGGCCACACAAAGCATCGAGGAGCACTACAAACGCCTGGAAGAAGATCTCAACATCAAGATGCTCTTCGCCGACAACGGCAACGCAACCGGGCCGGTCATCAGCAAGATGATCGCCGGGGACGCGGCAAACGTGTATGACGTGCTCGGACTCCAAGGCGGTGCGGAGAAGGAACTGGCCCAGGCCGAAACGATCCTTCCATGGGACATGAGCCTCATCCCTAATTGGGATGACGACATTTGGGAATGGGTGAGGGACATACCGTATCATTCTGTTAATGGATCGCGGTACGGGATTCCCAAAACGATCAACGCTGATTCCATGATCTACAACGCTGATAAGGTCCCAGTTGTAGACACGTACGCCTATGTCTTCGATCCTGCATTGAAGGGGAAGACGTCGATGGAAGACTGGTGGACGAACAGCGTGATCTTCACCGCGATGTACTTGAAGGAGAACAATATCCAGGGGTTGGGAGAGATGAAAAACCCTGGAGACCTCGAAGTGGACGAATTGGAAGCGGTCATGGAGTTCTTGATCGGCAAGAAAAAAGAGGGCCAGTTTAGAACCTTCTGGAGTGGCTGGGAACAGGGCGTCTCGCTGATCACAAGCGAAGAGGTCTGGGTGATGATGGGTTGGGAGCCGATTGTCTTGGCGGCCCAAAGAGCTGGCATCAACGCCAAATACGCCGTGCCGTTCGAGGGATATGAAGGATGGTCGAACGATTTCCTCCTTGCTCGGGGCGTGCAGAAGAAGGGCTTGTTTGAAGCAGCGCATCAGTTCGTGAACTGGGAACTCGCCGGATATCTCGGCTGCAAGATCCTCGAAATGAGAGGGTACGTGGTCCCGACCGAGAAGAATATCACCTATGCGGAGGCCCATCCCGATGAATTCGACCCCGAAGTGGTCAAGGCGGGGATGGAGAACGTTAGAGACAAATTCATGATGAAGAAGGGCTCAACGTATTGGCAGAACGTTCGGCCAAAGAACTTTAAATTGTACGAAGAATGGTGGGAGAAGCTCAGGAGAGCATAGAACTTGCCGTGGAGGAACTCTCCTACTGTAATTAAATGGATGGGCAAGCGCCAAACAGGTAGTTGGGTAGGAGACCTAACTGATAAGGCGACTTGTGTAAAACTTGGGGGGTGGGGAGACCCTCAGTTTGTTGGGTTTCGTCTCGTCACCCTCTTTCTTTATCATTAAGGCATGGTAGGGACTCTTCCCCTCAAAGGAACGTGCAAGAGGCAACGGTGTAGTTTGCAGACACAAGGTTAGAAACTACGATACCTGATCCACTCACAGAAGAGATAAAGAAGAATCTATTCTGAACGTGAAGAAACATACTTTACATCAGAACAGGGCATTTCTGGCCCAAATGCTTATTCCGGTGCTATTTGTCTTCATGCTGGGAGTAGCGCCTCTCATTTTGACGGCTATGTGGAGCTTTTGGCCCGAAACAGATTATTGGATAAGACCTGGGTTCACCCTATTTGCATACCAGAAATTCTTCACGACGGGTCAATACATTACGTTTTTGAAGACGCTCAAGGTTGCCGCGATCGTCACTGCTTTAGCCCTTGTCATTGCCTATCCAATTGCGTATTTCATCCAAAAAATTGTAAGCTTAAAATACCGACACATCCTGCTGACGGTGTTTATCGTACCTTTTTTCTTAAGTTACATCGTGAGAGTTTTTTCCCTGAGATTGATTTTAGGAACTTATGGCATAATAAATAATATGCTTGTGGGACTCAAGATCGTTCCTGAACCACTTCCATGGTTGCTGTTTAGCGAGTTTGCGGTTATAGTTGGCTTGCTATCGTCTAATCTTCCATTCATGATCTTTCCTATCGTGATGTCACTAACACGAGTCGAACGGTCAACGCTGGAAGCAAGCCAAGATTTGGGCGCATCATTTTTCAATACCTTTACACGGATTATCTTGCCATTAACAAAGCCCGGCATATTTGCCGGATGCATTTTTGTATTCATCATGTCGTTGGGTTCGACGGTGGAGTGGGATCTCTTGGGAGGTGTCGGAGAGTTGTCCGTTTCACAGATGCTCGTCTCGTTAATGTCCGCCCTGAGGTTGCCGTCAGTATTCGCTATTTCAACGCTTATCCTTGTGATTATGGTTGGACTGTTGTGGCTGGGTATCCGATACGCCCAGATTGACAAGCTCTTTGAATCGCTACAGAGGTGATCGGTCGGTGAGACAAGCGCAAGTTAGATCGAGTCTTGAAAGGAACGGGTTGCGCGTTTTAGTGGCAGTGGCCATTGCGTTTATCTTCACGCCGTCTCTTTATATTTTGATCATCTCCTTTGAACCCAGTTTGCTTCCCAGAATACCCGCGTGGAATGAAATCAGTCTGAAGTGGTACCGGGAATTATTCCAGCAGTGGAGGCTGCCCGGAGCGCTAAAACAAGCGGCGTTGGATGCCTCGTTGACCGCTGTCTTTACTGGAGTGCTGGCGCTGTTTGCTGGGCTGACGTATAGAGAACTGAAGAATAAAGCATACTTCTTGGCGCTTCTAACCTTTCCGATATTTATCCCCGGCGTGATTATGGGATTGTCTCTCTCGGTCTTCTTCAAGCTCCTTCACTTGCGGCCATCGCTTTGGACCGTTGTGCTTAGCCATACCCTGTATGCTCTTCCTTTTGCAACGATTGTCATCCTGGTTAGTTTTTCTTCTCTGAAAGAGAGCTTAATAGAAGCCTCTCACGATCTGGGGGCCGGCAAATTCAAAACCTTCAAGGACGTCATCTTCCCACTGACTCGAAACGGGATTCTCGGAGCAGCGCTTTTCGGTTTCCTGCTAGCACTCAATGAATTCATTCGAGCCTATATGGTGTCCGGTTGGCAAGAGACTCTATCGATATACATGTTTGGACAGATGAAGTCGGGTGCTGATCCCAGCATTTATGCGCTTGCGGGCCTCATCCTGTCCATATCAATACTCCTGATACTGCTGGCATTGCTATACTATGCATTTATCCGCAAACGCTCAGCAATTACAGAGGGATAAACTTTGGAAGGGGTTGACACATAGCCGATGGAATTGGTGATAAAAAGTCCAAATAGCAAAGCGAGGAACTGATGGGTGAAGTAGCAAGAGAAGTTAACGTACGGCTCGTTGACCTAAGCAAGCAATTCGGCAAGATTGTGGCTGTTGATAGCCTCTCTTTGGATATCGAAAACGGCGAGTTTTTGACCCTTCTGGGGCCAAGTGGATCTGGGAAGACGACCACCCTTCGCATGATCGGAGGATTCGAAGTTCCCACGGGTGGAGAGATCTACATACGGGGCAAAATAGTGACCAACGTTCCTCCAAATCAACGGGAGACAAGAATGGTCTTCCAGGATCTTGCTCTTTTCCCCCATATGTCCGTGGGCAAGAACGTAGAATACGGCCTCCAATTTACCGAACACGATAAGAAAAAACGGCAGTTGCTGGCAAAGAACGTCTTGGCGTCGGTCGGTTTGGAGGGTTTTTACGATCGAAATGTCAATACTCTAAGTGGAGGACAACGCCAGCGAGTCGCTTTAGCCCGGGCTTTGGTCACTCACCCTCCTATCCTCTTGCTTGATGAACCGTTGGGAGCACTAGACGAGAAATTGCGAGAGCAGACGCAAGGGGAACTGAAGATGATGCATCGAGAGCTAGGCATCACGTTTATCATGGTTACTCATAACCAGGAAGAAGCGCTCTCCATGAGCAACCGGGTCGCTGTTGTGAATGAGGGGCGTCTGGAGCAAGTGGCCTCTCCTGAGGACCTGTACGAAAATCCGGGAACGACGTTTGTAGCAGGATTTGTTGGGGTTGCGAAACTGTTCGAAGGAGAGATTGTTCGGGATTCGGCGGACAAATCCAAACTTCTTTCAAACCGACTCGAACTTTTCGTGCCAAGCGGATTCCGGGAAGGAGAAGAAGTGACGCTTGTCGTCCGCCCTGAGCGCATACAGCTAGGCACAGCAGCGAAAGACAAAGAAAACATGTTTGAAGCCAAGATTCAGGATATCCTTTACAAGGGATCTGCACTAGAATATGGCCTCATATTAAGCAACGGCGAGAAGATCAGAGCACGGGTTGATCCCAAAAACATCACCGAAACGGGTTCGATCGGGGATACGGTACCTGTTGGGTGGGACATAAAGGACTGCAAGGTGGTTAGGTCCTAAGACATGGATGCGCAAACTTACTCCTGGCTTCTTCCCGGTTCATGCGATCAATTGACCCTTAAGAAGGATGTCTGTCCGGATGTCCCCCAAACATGGTTCCCAGATGCTCTTTGGTGGAGGCCCGTGCTTCTCCAAACACCTTTCCATCAAGCTCTGGGCCCGACAACAATGTCTTGGCGTATGCATATACAGCTCTTGACTTTCTTCACGGGGATTGGTACGCTATAAATTGCTATGAGATGGGGTCTTGAGTGGTCTGGGGGCAAAGGCAACTTAGAGAGGCAACGTGGGTGCCTTAAAAGGCGTTGATCCAGATGATTGCACCATCAGAAGGATTTGTCATTCTTGGGTTAGTTCTCTTGCTTTTTTCTTCCGGAAAACTTATTGATGTTGTTAAGTGCTTAAGTCGGCGAATAGAGCATATTAATCCCGTATTAAATTGGATTTCTGACTTCACAGAGCAGGACGGCTCCGTTAGAAAGGGGGGTGAGTGCAGATGATCGGGATAGGAATGCCTGGGCCGACAGAATTGTTAATCATTTTCGGGATTGTTTTGTTAGTGTTTGGTGGAAAGCGACTTCCTGAAATTGCTAAAGGATTGGGCCGGGGAATGAGAGACTTCAAGCGCGCTTTTTCTAGCCCGCCCGATGAAAATGTGGAAACAACGCAAAGCAAAGCTGTGTCGGCCGATACCAAAAATACGCAAGATGCTTCCGAACAAGCTGAAAACGAAGACGCATCGCAAGAATCTAGTAAAGAATAGACCGCCGCAAAAAAACATAGAACAAGGAGAATAAGAAAATCAAGTAGCCGCTGATAAAACCGGTGTGTGGATAACCTGGCTTCGACAGTTGTGGGTGAATACAAACCAGCAAAGCCTGTAGAGATCTGCATTGTGTACGTTGGGGTTTTGGAGGCGTGTGCCTACAGATTATGGGGTTACAAGCTTTACTTTTTCGACCTTGCGAGGGGGCTTAATCCCTAATCCCTTCAGTATTTGCTCCTGTTCACGGGTGAGTTCAGTCCGCTGTAGAATACGCCCATCTTTCGTCGCAAATTCTCCATGGTGGATCCGCTCCAACACCCGCCGCGTCTTCTCCCAGGTCTCGCCGGTCTTCTTCTCGATGATCCGGACCGGGAGCAGCGCCAACCAACACAGGGTCACATGGGTCCGAATCCGTTCGTTCTTGGCCCATGGAATATCCCCATCTCTCTACGGGCCGAGCGGTGATACATCGGCCTAAGCTCCAGGGTCTGCTTCAACGAGCGGAACGCCCGCTCAACCTCCAACAGTTGCTTGTACCCCAGCGCGATCTCTTCCGCCGTGAGACTCTCATCACTGGAGGTGAGCAGGTACTTGCCGTCGAGTCGCTCCTCCACCCCGACCTTACCCCGATCAATCCTTAAGGCTCCGCTCTTCAATTGTTTCAAGTAACGTCCCAGGGTAGGATGGGCGATGAGAGTGCAGACCGCTTTGTTGTGTCGTTGCCCTCTGAGATCACCCAAGGCGGCGATCTCCTCCTCCAGTTGAGCGAGGATCCTCTGCCTCGTGAGTTTGTCCCGCGTCGCTTCTTCCGGGTTGTGAACTACTACATACCGCCGCCTGTGCGTTCCCTCACCAACGATCACTTCCTTGATCCTGAGGTTGTCCCTGACTACCCGGTAACGCCCTGGACGGGAGAGCGCAGCTTGGTTCACTTTCTCCTTGCCGCGCAGCTTCTCCCCCAATATGTAATGACCGCCGGCACGCCGCAGGATGATCCGATTCCCCTCGCTTACCATCCCACGGTCCATCACCCATACACACCGGCCCAGTCGCCACCCTACCAGGTCTCGCTGTACCATCTCCACCGTGGTTGTATCAGTGGTGTTGCCCGAGAAGACCCAACTCCTTACTGGAATCCCCTCCTTGGTCACTGCCAGGCCGATCACCACCTGCGGAAGATCCTTGCGCTTGTCCTTGGAAAGTCCGTAGTGCCGTAACCCCTCCTCATCGTCTTCCTCGTCCAACTCAAAGTAGCTACTGGTGGTGTCGAAGAAGAGGAGGTCCACCTCCAGGTTGAGCAGATCAGCGGTGGCGAAGAAGACCTCCCGCTGAATCGCCTCTTCATGCTCTAACAGGAAATCCATCGCCCGGTAGAGGTGTTGCACCTTAATCTCCTCATCATTTCCTAGCGCTACGTCCTCCCTAACCCATTCTTCGATCGCCCGTTTGGAGGATGGAGCCAACGCGCGGTTGGCAACCATGGCGAAGATGGCCCACTCCACTGGCAAGGAGAAGGCACGGTCGCAAAGAGCTTCCTTGATCACCTGCTTAAGACCGAGCCGCTCCCACAAGCAACGTAGTACCCACGCCCCACCCTGAGGACGACTCCAAAGGAACTTCAGCACCCCATCCCCCTCTCCCTGAGCTTGTATCATCTCTTCCGGGGAGAGGAACCAGCTGAGGCTTCGTACCAGACGCTGGATCGCCGCTACATCGAGTTGGTCTGCCCGGCCAAAGCTGTAGAGAACGTCTGCCTTTACCTGTCCCGTCTTCTTGTCACGAACGTTGTGGGCCAACTGGATGTAGGTGACATCCGGTCGATTCTTGTTCTTGCGCGTGATGGTCCTAACATACATGCCCACATTGTACGCGTATACCACAGAGTTGTCAAGAGAGAGTAACAAAATCGTGTGCCTACGGGTTTCTAAACTTTGCAAACATTACTTCCCATCCCTAGGGCATTTACCGCGTCATAGAAGCGAAAATATGCCTACTACTGTCGAACTTAGGGATAAGACCACTTATGTTTCCGTCGACCACGAGTTGTTTTCTTTGTGACAAGCCTTCTGTTTACTAGGGAAAACACTTTCCCTGCTTTCTTCGGCAACTTTTGCCAACCCAGCATGCGCTCTAACCAAGTGGCCGCGTTCCAGATGAATGGCGGCCATACCATTTTCCGATGCACCCGATAAACAATCGTTCTTGAAACGAGCTTAAAGGAAACGCCGGAATAAGTTCCCCAAGGCAATGCAATGGGCCTTTCGATTGCCACGTTACGAATGGGACGCTCGCAAACGAAGTACACGGAACACAACGCCGTGTCCAAAGGCAAGGAGTCGCGATTCTATCTGCATATTTCTTGGTCGGCCAACCCGTGTTACAATGCATGGAGGCTTGGTTGCAGTTTAGGAGAGTTTCCGAGATGGACACAGGATGTTGCGTCAGGACTACATAGATGTAGCTGGCCAGGGGAAAAACGACTGGTGGCGTTATCTGCTGGCAGTATCGCTGGTTCTGTCCCTCTGGATCGGTCTACGTTTCATTGTTTCGTCGATTTTAGGTTTCTCTGTGAGCGGTGAAAATGGCATTGTTTCAAACAGCGAAAATGAAATCCGGTTCGCGATTAGCTATGCCATCTATTACGCAAAGGCGCAGCTCCCTTTTGCAGCGGTAATCTTGGGCGTAGTCCTTGTTGTTCGTGCCCTCCATAGGCGTTCGCTTCTGAGGGTTGTGACAGCGGCGAATCACATTTCCTGGAAGCGTCTTGGGCAAGGTTTCGGACTCTATTTCGGTCTTTTAACTTTCGCAACTCTTGTGGAGTACGGACTTCATCCCTCTATGTTTGATGTCTCCTTCGGTATTATGCGCCTTTTGCCTTTCGCAATTGCCGCGCTGTTTTTGGCCCCCATCCAATCCGTAGCCGAGGAGCTATTCTTTAGAGGGTATCTTGGGCAAGGATTGGCATTGATAACGAAACGTCGTGTCTTTGTATCTTTGATGTCCAGTCTACTCTATATGGTCGCTCACCTGAGGAACCCCGAAATCTTTGCCTGTCCACCACTGGTGGCTTGCTACTACTTCATGTTCGCTTTGTTATTAGTGCTGGTGACATTCCGAACTCAGGGATTAGAATGCGCCATCGGGATCCACTTAGCCAATAATCTGTTTTACTCTGTATTTGTAAACTATCCCGGCGCTTCGCTTGAAACAGCCTCGATATTTGCGATGAAGGACTTTGATCCTGTTTCGCGTTTTGTCTCTCTTGTATCAATAGGCATCGTTTTCTACCTCGTGCTGTGTTTGCGAAAGAAGTCCTCCATGTCGGAATTGCCTCCGCGTTCGTAACCAGTGGCCAGAAAAAGGCTACATGGAGACTGTGAAAGATGGTCGAAAAGGTTTCCCGCATAGTAGGCTAGGCTGAAAAGGCGCACTCTAACAAGATTACACGTCCGTTATCGGTTTCTCATGCGTTGCCAATGGTCTTTGTGGCTTGCTCATACGCAACAAGCGTGCTGTCGGTGAAACAGACGATCTGGATGAGTTCCAGGCTTGAGCCATCTCGCAAGTGCTCCGTGATTGCTTGTAGGGCCGCGCGTGCGGCCTCCTTTACTGGATAGCCGTAGGCTCCGGTGCTGATCGAGGGAAAGGAGACACTCTTGAGGTTTAATCCCTCGGCGAGTTTAAGACTCTCCTCATAGGCACTTCTAAGGACGGGAGCCGACCCTTCTTCGCTCTTGTAGATCGGGCCAACGGTGTGGATCACGTAGCGAGCGGGAAGGTTTCCACCGTGCGTCCACATCGCTTTGCCGGGGGGAAGCGCTCCGTGCTCGCTCACGTACTCTTGACACTCCTTGTCGATGGTAGGCCCACCAACGCGATGGATCGCCCCGTCTACGCCGCCACCGCCACGCAAGGAGGAGTTCGCCGCGTTCACGATCGCATCGGTTTTCTGCTTTGTAATATCACCGATCCCAATTGTGAGCTTCGTCTGTCCAATCCGTCTCATAGCCCAGTCAGCCATCGTATCCTCCTCTTTATTGGAATGGATCTCACAAACTAACCCCTTTTGTCATACTATCGGATTTTAGCATCCTGGTCACCACGTGGAGCGCAGGATATGTGAGCTCGCGTGCCCTCCGGTAAGGTTTAATCCCAACCTCAGAGACGGTAAAATTACATCTGTAGTCACTTTCTAAGGATTCAATAAGGAGCGAAGCCATGAGGGCACTTCTGATCGGTGCGGGGATGATGGGAAGGGCGATCGCCTACGATCTCTCAAAACGAAAGGAGCTAAAGGAGATTATCCTTGCTGACCGGGACCCCAAACGCGCCAAAAAGATCACCGACTGGCTTCGCGACCGTCGCGTTGTACCGCGCCGCCTCGATGTGAGTGCACGCCGCGCAGTGCGCGAGACAATGGAAGGGTGCGACGTAGCGATCAGCGCGGTGCCCTATTTCTTCAACCTCTCCCTTGCCGAAGCGGCAGTGGAGAGCGGGGTGCACTTCTGCGATCTGGGCGGGAACACCCGAATCGTGGCCGCTGAACTCGCCTTAAGTGAGAAGGCGAAGAAGGCCGACGTGACCCTGATCCCCGATTGCGGCCTTGCCCCAGGACTGGTCAACATACTTGCCGTAGCCGCGATCGAAGGAATCAAGGAGATCGACTCAGTGCACATCCGTGTCGGTGGGCTCCCGCAGCGCCCACACCCGCCGCTTGACTATCAGATCGTCTTCTCTCCCCACGGCCTTCTAAACGAGTACCTGGAGGAGGCGACGGTCATTAAAGATGGTAAGATCTCTGAGATCCCCTCGCTTGACGGGTTAGAAGAGATCACCTTTCCTCCACCGTACGAGAATCTTGAGGCGTTCTACACCTCGGGAGGGAGCTCCACCCTTCCCCAGACCCTCCTCGGTCGTGTGAGAGAACTCGATTACAAGACGATCCGCTACCGGGGCCACCTGGAGAAAGTAAAGGCAATGGTTGAACTTGGTTTCTTCGACGAGGAGCCGCGTTTAATCGACGGGACCAAAGTCGTCCCACGAGAGCTGGCAGTACAACTTCTAACTGAACACCTCACTTTTGACGAGCCGGACGTTGTCCTGCTGCGCGTAACCGCACGCGGAAGGCGTGAGGGCCGCATACAGGAAGTACGCTACCAGATGGTCGACAACTACGATGAGAAGACCGGCCTTTCGGCGATGATGCGTACGACCGGCTTTCCCATCGCTCAGGTCGCCTTCATGTTGGCGACTGGCCGTATTGCAGCGCGCGGAGCCTTACCTCAGGAGTCCTGCGTTCCCACAGAGGAGTTCTTATACGACTTGCGAGAGCGCGGCCTGACCATTGAGCGTTCGGTAGTAGAACAATGAGAGCATTTGTCGGCTTCGATATGGACGGGGTCATCCTCGACTCCGACAACTTCGCCGCGGGAAGCTGGATCGTCGAGGCGTTTATGAAGACCCTGCACGAGTTTGGCATCCCCGAAACCGAAGAGAATGCTCGCGCTCTCCACATAAGTAACCTGCGCGAGAACGCCGATGCTTTTTGTGAGAAGTTCGGCATTCCTGACCCTCACATGCTGTGGGCTTGTCGTGAAGAGCACTACGTTGACGGCAAGCTCGCCGCACTTGAGGCAGGACAAATCAACCTCTTTCCTGACGTAGCAGCCCTGGAAGAGCTAAGAGCGGACTATCCACTAGGGATCGCCAGCAACTCACCGCAGATCGTGGTCGATCGTGTCGTCTCCTACTTCTCGCTTGACCGGATTTTTCGCGTGTGGATCGGTCGTGGCAGCTCTCTTGAGGAGATTTGCTTTGCCAAGCCGGCCCCACACCTGCTTGAACGTTTAAAAGGGGCACTGGGATCCAGGCGCGGCTACTACATTGGAGACCAACTGGCAGACACCCAAGCCGCCCAAGCTGCCTTGCTGGCTCCGATCGAAATCGTTCGTAACGGAAGCGGGGGCGATATCCGAAGCCTCACCGAATTGAAGAGATTCCTGGTACACGAAGAGGCAAAACAACACGACTGATTGAAAAACGGCCACACCTGTCTGCGTGCGCTTGCCTGTCGCATCCGCGACGCAGACAGGAATACGCACAGGCAGGCAAGGTACGCCGCTACAGATCCGTGGTAGCGTCGGGGCTTGTCCCCGACGTGTGGATTGAAGCTGCGAGCTGATCGCTGAGAGCTACTATGGATGATAGAGGGTATTTTTGAGGGAGAAACTAGCGTTTGCCCCCTTGCGAAGAGGCTCGTATACTGATCGTGCTTGCTGTGGGCAGGGAGGCATATCATGCTGAATCAGTACATAGAAAAAGCGCTCGAGAAAGCTGAATACAAGAGGTTGGACGATCAGACCTGGTTCGCCGAGATTCCGGGGTTCCAGGGAGTATGGGCTAATGGACCTACGGTGGAAAGATGTCGAAAGGAGCTCTCGGAGGTCCTTGAAGAATGGGTGCTTCTGAAGCTGCGGGACAACGACCCCATCCCTGTAATTAATGGAATCAAGATAAAGATCGCCGAAGTGGCCGGCACCTAAATGCTCGTCAGCATTTCACGTAAAGACTTGATCCGCAAGTTCAAAGCTTTAGGGTACGAAGGTCCGTTCTCCGGCGGCAAGCATCAGTTCATGATAGAAGAAGAGCACAAGATTCGCATTCCAAATCCACATGGGAGTGGGGAGATCAGCGTAAGCTTGTTGAAGGAGATTCTTAGGCAGGCAGGTATTAGCGACGAGGAATGGGACGCGGCTTAAGCTACGGTTTATCTGTGGCAGCACGAGGCTCATTTCCGACGTTCGTCCGATTCCGCGCCCAACGGTTTCGAAACGTCGCAGAAAGCTGCGACGTGAGGATTAAAGCTGATCACTGAGAGCTGACCGCTGAAAGCTTGTCCTACCACCCCACCTCAAACCCGACACCGAAATGATCGAGTCCGGGAGTGTCGTCATCGACCTCAATCTCAACGGCGAGGAAGAGCTTGGAGCTGATTGGGAACCTTCCCTCCACATGCGTCATTCCCCAGCCGAAGAGGTTGTTTGCGGTCCTGTCAAAGTAGGTGTTAGCAAGGAACGTGTAGCTCCCTCCACAGCACCCATCACCAGTAACTTCAATCGAGAGAAGCTCCCAGTACTCGGGGTAGAACTCGTGCCCGTGTTCCAGGGCTTCAACGATCTCCTCAATCACAGATCCGTACTCCGGGGTGGTGATCGCATAATGGCCGGTATCAAGCACGGTCAGCTCCTTGATCGTGACGCCATTCCAAGAGGAGGTGAAACCAAGCCCATACAGGCTGATCCCGGTAAGGAAGCTGTAGTCCCCGAAGATGGTGTTGGTCGTGTCCGGCCCTACGGGTGCATCGGTAAGGACGGCTGAGTTCACCATACCGAGAACTTTTCACCATCGGTTCTCGGTTCAGCTGCGCTGAGTACTCTGCCACCCTAACGCGATCGGTTCGAACAACGCGGCAATGCCGCGTCAGTGTCCAGCGACGGGCTAGCCAGCCTCGACTTGATCAGATCCACCTATAGGATCGTCATTTGCATGTTGTTGACCGGTCTCCGACAGCGAAGCAGTAGGCAATGAGCCGACGTTGACGGCCTCAGGCAAGGCGATTTCCATCTTTGGCTTCTGCTTGATGACTCCAATGACTTCTCGGAAGCTTCTTCTTCCACGGTACCATGCTATGCCAAATATGAACGACAAAGCGATTCCGATTGCTCCGCAAAGGTAGTTTAGAAAAAGAGAAAGGGTCAGCTTGAACGGGCTAGCGGAATGTGCGATCGCGTTGATAAGGCACGAAACACCAAGGGCCCCCGTAACTAAGCAGACATCTTTCCAAAGATTCGTACCAGCAGCCTCCAGGCGGGCTAGCTCCTCAGCCGTCACAGCATAGTCTACACGCTCCGGGTCGTAATGGATATACTGCTTGGCCCCACCGCCGGCTTTGGAGGTCATTTTCTCCCCTCCTCTTCGCCTTCTGGGAGCAGACCCAGTGCGCCGAGCGCGAAGAGGCGAATATTGCCGCAGTTATTGCAGACCAGCCCTGCAGAGGGAAGTTGTGGCGGTGGGACGCGAAATCCCCCTGACAGATCTGTGATTAGAACAGAGATCGCTTGATCTATTACCGCCCAGTCATTGTGGCCACAAATCTCGCATGTAGGATTCGCTTTGCGCTCAGCCAATGCCTTCAGCAGTTTCTCTTTGAAGTCGGATGGGAGAGGCATTCTACCTCCTTAGAAGCTGTTATTCTCGCCAATTGTCGCGGATCACGAATTCATGGCCTTGACGGGGTAGCCACTTCGACATCACCTACGGCGGGAAGCAACGTCAGCTGCATTCCATTGCTAGATCGCATTCTTAAGATGCCACTACCTGAATGATGATAGCAAGCACGGTCGTGACAGCTACTCCCGCACCGAAATCGTTCGTATTCGCCACCGGGATCGTCGCTGCCCACGCCGGAATCGTGAGAAAAAGAAGGACGATCCCCGCCAGTATCCACCGCGCTGTGGCTCTCTCAGTCATTGATCCCCCCTAACGCAAGTTTCATGTGTGTGTACGGCGGCTTGCACACCGTCAGATCGTGCCCTCCGACCTTCCCGGATAGCGAGAGCAGGCTGCGGCTGCGGCTCTTCCCTCCATCTTCTCGATTGGGCTTCTTCCCATCGTCAAATGTGTAGAATGCATCGAGCTGGTAGTGAATGGCAGTCGCGAGATGCAATGAGTCCAATGATGTCAAGCGGCCTTGGTTGTCTTGTTCATGCTTCTCGATGTAGTACCGCCGCAGTTCTCCCGATAGCCTGCCTATGCGAGTGTCTACACCGACTTCTTGCACGCGGCGACCACTTAGTAGTGTCTTGAACCGTTCAACCTTCTCCGCGTCGTAATTGTCCAGAATGAGCTCAGACCAGATAACAGATGCCACAACACCAATAGCATCCCCCTTCTCGATCCGCTCGAAGCACTCGTAGACTCCTTGCATCTCATTATCGGGCCTAGTCTCATCTGTAAGCCATGCGATGAGAACTGACGAATCAAGGTAGAACTTCGACTTAGCCTTCGTCTGCGGCATCCCGTATCTGCCTTATGTACTCCTCTGCAGTCTTCCCTTGGGTTAGATCTGGAAAAGCTCCGCGCAGTTCTGCAAACGGTGGAAGCTCGTCATCGGTAGGTAACACCTCAAGGCTCTGCGCCGTGATTTCGTGCGGGAAGTCCGCTGCTGCCTTGTACTTCAAGACTCCGTGCACCTCGACGAACCGCCCGATGCCAGACCTAGCCTCTGGAAGAAGCTCCCCGCCGAAGTGACACGTTACCTTCTTCGGACCGATGTCCGGATAGACACAGAACACGGGCTTATCAGTATGAATGTTGATGTATTCCAGCATCCCGCGAACAAAACCATCTACCGTCTCTTCCGGAGCCAGCTTTCTCGCCACATGTTCGCGGAACTTAGGATGAACAGCGAACCTTCCCCCGTTTGCGGACACACTGATAGTCTTCATGGACTCGCCTATGGGCTTGCTGAGTTCTCCCGCCTTTCGCAGGAAATCGTAGTCGATACCCTCAACTTCCTCGGCTTCAATACTCGCAAGATTGGCCAGGAACCCGCTGGTTGCGAGTTCTCGCCGGTCGGCCTCCGGGCTGAGCAAGACCTCCTCTAGCGTCACATGGGCGGGACTACCCCTCCCTAGGTCAACAACCCGCAAGTAGAAAGATGGCTTCCCGTCGGCAGACGCCATGCGATCGAGTCTTGTTATCATGCTGGCAACGCGCCCAACGGTCGCAATGAAGTCAACGACACGGATGTACCCGCTCTCGGAGTCCAGTCCCTCTAGGTCAATCCGAATGTGATGCTTGGGCAACGTACACCCTCTCTCTATCGCAACGCTCATGCGAGGCACCTTGCCGAGTCCCGGTACAGCAAACGTTGACCGACTGCCTGTAGAATGAGATCCGCCATACGCTTATCCTCCTCATCATGTCTCCGATTCGATCGAAAGTCAAATTCATGCAAGTACCGCCTGCATCGGCAGACTCGGGCCGAAGAGTGACCCAGTTCCGGGGACACAACACCTATTCCTTGTAGATTCAGGCGTTTAAGAAAAGCACACCGTCTTTAGCAGCCTTACCCCGGCTTCACAAGGGCCCAAACCACTTTTTTCAGCACGGTACTGCCAAAGCGCCCTTTTTGTGCAAGGGATTGCCACTCCCTCTCCGTGTAAACCAGCAGATCAACAGGAACTGGAAATCCTGTTAAGTCCCACTTAGCTCCCCGCCGTTCGAATGGTTGTTCTGCGTTTCTTACGACGATGATCACGTCTAGATCGCTTCCTACGCCCCAGTCCCCGCGCGCGTAGGAGCCAAAGTAACCGATTCTTTGTACATCGTCTCGACGTTGTGCCACCTCATTCGCCCAACGGCGGATCGCCCGGTCCACCGTTTGCGCATCAGGCCACTTGAGAATCGACGAACTCAATAATCTCACGGGCATATCGAATAGCCTCCTCACTCTGTAAGGGACCATAGTGTTCAAACGGCGCTCCGGCTGGGTGGCTGTTTGGATAGCGAGCAGGGATATAGAAGTTATCCAGCACACGCCCTTTCTCGATGAGATCCTCTAATCCTGTAATGGTATTCGGCAGCTCCCGTAGAAGATGGGCGACGACATGTCCCCACGCCTCCTGTCCCAAGTGAAGATGCAGGGCTCTGACCGCCTTCTCCGCTGCCTGCTGGGCAGCAAAGCATGCCCACTCGTGCCGCCCTGCTGCACGTGAATCCTGCGCTTGCTCTAAGTCCCTATGGGCTTGGGCCAGCCAGTCTAAGGCACGGTTTGCCATCGTTTTTCATCTCCGTGAACCGCATATCACGACTGCTTATCGCGACCCATAGTACTTCACCATCGGTGTATTGCACAATAGCACTAACTGGTCTGCACGGACCGGGGCCGGGTTGTTTCTCGTACAAGATGAGCATGGGCAATGGGCTAATGACCGGGTAGACCCCGTTCCGAACTCCATGAGCACGTTCTACTTAAGATTTCGTCACCGAAAGGCGGGCGATTGGCAATGCTTCCGCCTCGAGGCGGGATAAATCGACAATCTTACTCGCACGGTCGATGTCGATGCCAACCAGATGCCCTGCGGAATCGAAATCGAGCACCACCCCAGGAGCGACTTCCCGCGAGTCTGCGCTCACCTTCTCCGAAAGGTCGATGTATAGGGAGTCGGTCTCTTCATAGTAATGAAATTTCATTTCTCCACCTCCTTGAAACTGCGATCAAAGAACGCATTATGCACGGGGATGTCCAGTTAATTGTTAAAACTGCCGTTCACATGGCCTCCATTCCTCACGTAATAATCGCCTCATACAATGCCTCTTCTTAAGGTGTGGACCACTAGCCTATTTGCTCCACGCTGTCCTCAAGCTCCTCCAACCTATCCTCTAAGTCGCCGACCTCATCCCTGAGATCATCTATCGCCCTCGATAGCTTCTGTAGCTGGGTTCCGAGTGCTTCAACCCTATCGATCACTTTCTCCAGGCCAGTCTCGGTCGGCTTGGCTTCAGCGGCCAGGTGACAGCGCCTCCTGGTCATCTTAGCGTTTGTTGATTGACAAGTGACAGCGCCTCCTGGTCACTCGTTGAACCTTCGCCTTGGCAGTATGTAAGGGACCTCACAAAGAAGTGGTTGCCA
>Ga0307434_1000023_pt1 | contig 141691 bp, 103 predicted proteins | sample SalMarWE160220MG_FD_202156 | JGI IMG/M metagenome (GOLD analysis project Ga0307434, IMG submission 202156) | Salt marsh sediment microbial communities from the Plum Island Ecosystem LTER, Massachusetts, United States - WE1603-220 | ecosystem: Environmental > Aquatic > Marine > Intertidal zone... | reverse complement strand
GTACGTGTTTAGCCTGGTGTGGCGGTCAAGGGTAGATGGGAACTGAGATATTCTACAAAATCTACCGTTTGCTGTTGGCACGTGGCACCTATGCTTGAGAGAATCTGCCAGCAGTCTCGGCCACGCTCGGTCTTGTTGCCGCACGAGACTTTGCGAGCAATTACCGCAGGCCGCAACGCCCGCTCAGCACGATTATTCGTCGGTTCGGCCGCAGGCTCATACAGACAGCCCAGCAGGTGTGGGCGTTGCTTGAGAAGACGTTTTCTTACCGACACATCGCCGCTTTGGCCAACAGGCCTCTCGAGCAACGCCTCCCGCCAACGCTCCATCACTTGTCGTTTGGCCATGAAATCTTCCTTGCTGATCACAACACGCAGATTATATAACGCTATGGTGGCGTGAAAGAAGCTTCTCCATGCCAGCAGGTATGTATGATCCGTAGTATCGGGAAGCTTCATCGTCTTGGATATGGCCCGAATATGATGAGCGATGCACTTATGCTTGGCGTATTCGGCGGGGTCATAGCTGCTCAAGCAATCACTCACAAGCATCCCGCCAAAATCGTTGCCCAAGGTATCTCTGACGACTACCGATCCGCGACTATGCTCTACACGGTAAACCGTCTGTTCGGCCGTGGTGAATACCCAGAGCCAATATCCCGGGCCGCCTACCCACCAACTGGTTTCATCTGCAAATACCGCAAGAGAACCACGAATCGTCTCGACCAAACCCTCATAAACCCACTGAACACGGTTCGCTATCCGGCAGAGAGCTTGCGACAATCCGCCGGCGGTAATACGTAAACCACACAAATCCTGTAAAACCCTGCACGTTTTACGCATCGTAAGACCGTGCACCTTGTTAAGGCAAGCCGCCAATGCTAATGCTCGAGGGCCTAACTGGACCTTAGCGGCGCCCTGGCCGTAAGAGGTTTGCAGCGGATGATGTGTCTCGACCATGCCACAGCAGGGACACCGACCCCGGTATGTGATCAGTTTGACCACATGCGGCCGAACAGGCGGTATCTCCTCGATTATTTGCTCCAAACGCTCGATATCCGTTAGCGGCCCAAAGCACTTCGGACAGTTGTTCAACGGTAATTCTATTGTCTGATCTATGTGGTCGGGTTCCTTACGATAAGAGCCCGGATGCCCCGGCTTTCGCCCTGGATGTTTATGTTCATCCGGAGGAATCTTTTTTCGTTCTTCTCGGCGAAAAGGAGCTGCCTGACGAGCCGCCTGCTGCTGAGCTTTCTCCAGTTCTTCTCGCAGACGGCGGTTCTCTTGTTCGAGTGATTCTATTCGCTTTTTGAGGCGTTCGACTTCAGCCCGCAATTCTTCTATAATTGCTTTTGTACGATCATCCATAATATACTCTGCATATCGTTGCTACTTATGTTATCGGATGTATCGCCACAAAAACTAAAATATCTGGCTAAACACGTACAAAACTGGTGGCATTGAAATCGGAAGAATAAATTTACATGACGTCATTGACTGTCAATCCACCGGCGGTAAATCTGATCGATTTTGCTCTTGTCGATCCGGCCATCCCAAACAGCCACAGCATAGCACAATACCAACGGCTTGTCCGAAGTCACCTCCAGCGGCTCCTTGTGCAGATTGAGCGTTGCCGCCAGGTAGGCGAAAGGTGTGGTCATTGTGAACCAATGCGTCGGATGGCGCAGATTTTCCGGATGACCGAACATCGCTATTGTTACAGTCTTGCCGTCCGCCTCTGCGGTATAAGCACACCAATCCGCCCGGGCAAGCCGTTCGGCACCCCGTACGATATCGCCCGACTGACCGGCGGCGTTGAGAAATTGCCCCCCCGTGTCCATCGACTCTAAAAATCGCATACCTAAACCGAAATAATGCGAGCCTGTGAGCGTCATCGATTTCTTGCCTGACGGCACTGCGAGGCTGGATTGCCAGCTCAATAGCGTTGCCTTGACATCGTCTATTTGACAGACTTTGATTGAGCGGTGCTCTTTCAGCAGCAGCTCCCGGCTGCGGGGATTGATCCATTCGATCTGCTCGGTGAATCCTGCGCCGGGCACATCACCGTTCCTGTCAATTCTCATATCACCAAAACGCTTATGCAGTTCCCGGCCCGGCTCTGTTTGCTCTTCCCAGAAATTCACGCCGTCCACTGCAACCGCATACATCAGAGCATGGTGGTGAAGGTGGTCGTGTGGTGCATCGCGCAAAACGTTAATCCCGCTCGGCGAATACAACTGCTGCACGTACGGCTTAAAAGGCACATCCTCGTAACGATAGCGGAGTAAACTGCGCTGTCCCTGGAGAACCGATACGGAATTCGCCTCCATAGCAATACGCATCGGCTCTTCCGCCATCGCTGTATCGGACAGCGTCAAAAAGCCCAAAGCCAAAAGTAAGAGAATAGTGACATTCCTGAATTTTTCCATAACAGCATCTCCTTTAGTATTTCCAAACGCCCTCACAAGGGAGCATCATTTCCATCCCATTGGTAATTCCACTTAGCCATGTATTCCGGGCCGGGAAGGAACTTATCGTTCGTCTCTTTGAGTTTTCGAGATAGTATCGTTTCCAGCTCTTGCTGAATTTTCGCATACTTCGGATCGTTACACAGATTTTTCAATTGATACGGATCCACCTGGTTGTCGTACAGCAGCCACGGTCCTTTGAGGTCACGCACATAAGTGTAACGTCGCGTGCGTACGCCCCGATACTCCCGACCGCCCCGCTGGTAATTCCATTGATGAAACGGCACCGGGCACATAATCAAAGCCGCATCGTTGTCGGGCTGCTGTGTCTCTTTGATTACACCTGAAAAATCTGTGCCCTCAACCGATTCAGGAACGGCAATGCCGCTCAGGCCAAGCAGCGTCGGCATAATATCAGGGGTATTGATCGGCATATCGATTGTCCTGCCGGACTTGCCATGCACCACAGGATAACGGAGCAGCAGCGGAATTCTGACCGACTCGTCCCACGGCTTTTGTTTCTTTGTATGGCCGTGAGAACGCAACATATCACCGTGATCTGAGGTAAAGACGAAAATCGTATTCTCTTCAACCTGGCATTCTTTTAAGGTATCGAGAACATCTCCGATACAGTCATCCAGTGCGGCAATATGCGCATAATAACCGGCCAGCTCTTCCCGGGCTTTCTGCTTCAATGACTTAGGAACGTTGGGATGAACGCTGACTACGGCCGGATCAAACATACCGCGGTACTTCTCCGGAGCCGTCTGGTATGGGGCGTGCGGCGGACCCCACGACATGAACAGAACGAAGGGTGACTTGTTGGCATGCCGGCGAATGTACTGCTGAGCTTCGCGTGTCTGAGCGACAGCGTCGTAACCGTCCCAGTAACGCTGGACAGGCGTCTCGGCATAGTAAAGCGAGCGATTATAATTATGGGTGCACTCGCATACCCGCCAGAAGCCAAAGCCCTGCCTTCTTTCTTCGGGAATAAAAGCGCTTCTGCCAACCTGGAGAGATGTATCCCTATCGTGGCCATTCAGGTGCCATTTACCGATATATCCCGTTTTATAACCGGCCCGCTTGTAGGTCTTGCCGATTGTTGTCGCATCGGGATTCAAGGGTTTGTCGTTGTGGAAGACGCCATGGGTGAGCCAGTATTGTCCCGTCATCAAGCTGGCGCGGTAGGGGCTGCAGACCGGACAGCCGGATACGGCGTTGCTGAAATTGATACTTTCTTTCGCCAGCTTGTCAAGGTTTGGTGTCTTGACTTGTTCGTTCCCCGCATAGCCGGTCGCCTGGGCTCGCCACTGGTCAGCGAAGATAAAGACGAGGTTCGGGCTACCGGCAGGACGGTTTACAGCCGAACCTTCCGCCCAGGATAATTGCCGCATTAAAGCAACCGAGGCTGTCCCAGCCGCTGCCGTGCGCAAGAACTGCCTTCTGGAACTACGTTCTTCCATAAAATCACCTATATCATGCTCTGCTGCAAACCGCCCGTCAAATGAATTTCTTTAGATGTTCGATACTTCGCTCGGCCTGTTCGATTGTCCCACACTCGACGCTCAGCACTAAGTCACGAGGCGCTTCCTTGCATGCTTCGATTACGCTCTTCCAGTCGATGACGCCATCGCCGCAGGCACAGCCGGACGGCGTGCCCGTCACTTTGCCGCGCTCGTCCTCGGACTGCTCGATCGAAATATCCTTGGCGTGAACGTGCACAAGCTTGTCTTTGACCCGGCCAAGCCATTTAACCGGATCCTCGCCGCTCAGGTAAGAATTGCCGGTATCGAAGTTGACTCCGATAGTGGGCGAGTCAACCAGCTTGCAGATTTTGTCCAGGCCGTTGGGAGTTTTGCTGTACTGCTGGTGCGGTTCCAGTCCGATCAGTATTCCTCGCGGCTCGGCAACCGCCGCCGCCTCGGTCAGCACATAACGCATCAGGACGTGGTCTTCGGCTTCCGTGGTCCAGGGCGGCTTCGGGCCTTCGTCCGTATTGACTACGGGAGCGCCGCACTCTGCTGCGAAACGAATCGCCTGCTTTAGATAGTTGCCGCTGATGTCGGGTTTGCAAAGCGCCGTATGCGACGACAGGCCGGATAGCTTAATCCCCGCCTTTTCGCACGCCCGCTTGATGCGGTAAGGATCGTCCAGCATCGAAACGGTCATGTAGTAACCGGCCTCGCTCATTAGCTCGCGGCCCCAGTGGACCCATGGTTCGATGTATTCGTATCCCAGTTTAGCGGCCTTTTCCACGGCCCATTCAAAGCCCTTGTCGGCATGCCGGACAAACTCCGTATTCACTCCAATCGACACCTTTGCCATTTCATAATCTCCTAACTTGTGATTCGTAATTTATCGACCGGCCATCACTCGGCCGACCGGTTAGTATTTTATTTTTCGAATCTCCACATGTCCATAGTCATATCCTCAGCAGCGATATATTCGACATGCCAGTCCAGAAACAAGCAATTGCTTCCTTTTCTGTGCCGGGCCTGCGCGATTCGCCTGCCATTAGTTACGTCCTGACTATCGGAAGTTGGCAGATGTCCCGGAGTCCATACATCACACCGATTGTTTCCATCATCATCGGCCTTTCGGATAATATACCGCCATGGGCCGTCCTCGTTATCGGCAAGGTAAATCGTGTACGCTCGATTACTGCAGTCGCTCAGCTTGGAGGGTTTCAATATTTCGCTGCCGGTCGTATCGTTCTTATCGTCGAAGTCCCAGCCGTTGACAACGTAGCAGATAGTTTGCTCCTTGTCCGGGTAGCTGGGGCAGCGATAGATATCCACAGTGCGGTAATCGTTGCTAATTGGCTTCTGTGCCAGAAAGGGCATAAATAGCTGGAACCAGGCCTTGCCCGCCCCGCCGGCCAGGCCGCGAGGAACATATAAATTATTCTCCTCCGCATATAGATTCGCCGCTATGCCGATTTGACGCAGATTACTCTTGCACACGACGCCCTTGGCCTGCTTTCGTACCCGTTGCAGTGCCGGCATCAATATCGCCATCAACATCGCAATAATGGCAATCACGACCAGAAGCTCAATTAAAGTAAACCCCCTTCGTCTATGCATGATTGCACACCACCTTTAATATACCAAAGCCAATAAAGACGACATGAGAACACTATATACTCGCGGAGTCAAAAGTCAAAAGAAAAAAACATCGCATATGGTTTGTGAATGTCGGCTTCGGACTGCCCGATTTGCCGGAGAACATCTTCGGAACATCGCAAGTATGCATCTGTCGCTGCGAAACGCAGATCCGAGTCACCATCTTATAAAGGCAAGCCTTGAAATATGAGCAAATCGATTTTCGTCTTAAACTTGCTTAAGATTCACTATCGGCCGTATTGGGCTCCTCTATCATCGGCACAGTAACAGCTTCAGGTATCACCGTATTGGCGTCTTCGACTTTCGGCAAAGCAATAGCATCAGGTATCATCGTGTTGGGATCCGCAGCAACATTTTCTTCAGGTTTTTCCTCATCCTCGATCAAATCGGCGAGCTCTTTCGTCAGGTTCTTGGCCTTCCAGTCGGCGATTTCGTAAACCGATCCATGATGTTTCGCTGTGAATTTTGTCGCATTATCCCGGGCAAGCAGTTTGGCTTCCTTTTTCTTCAGCTCCTCTTCGGATTCGACCTGCCCGCCCTGATTGACAGACGCCTTCTCCACAGGCGTCTTGTCGGTGAATTCCGCCACACAGCTCACATACGTCTTACCTTCCTTCTGTGCAATTCTAAGGGCATAAACGGTCGAATCCTTCAGCCGGCACATATATTGATTCTCGAAAGCCATATCAGATGATATTTTTTTGACATCCTCAAATCTCAGGCTGGTCAAGGCGGTAAAAACACTCTGGGCATCACTGCTTTTTAGCTTTTTGCCGGCCGGGATATTCTCGAGCACAATGTCCTGGCTGCCTTCTTTCGTTTTCAGCGTATATTGGCCATTCAGCGAACTTGCCGTCACCGAATCAATATCTTCACGCTTCGCTGCAATCAGCTCCTGGTCAATGTAATTCATCGCCCCGCCTCCGAACCATGGCGCGTTCGATGTAACGTAAACTTTGTTGCTCAAAGCAGAATCACTCGATAGCAGTCTGACATAACTGCCCTGTCCAAGCTCTTCCGTTTTGCCTATGATGACCCCCGTGAGCAATGACGAGTTTGGATCCGCCTTCATGAACTTAACAACGCTGCGTGCTTTTTCCTCCGTAACCTCGAGGTCTTCGTGGTTCGCCGGGTTGTCGGTTACAAATTCCGAGGTCTGAATATCCAGACATTTTGTGATCAGGCTGTTTATTTCACTGGTCTTGGCAGGGTAATTGTCCTTGTCGACGACAACGAAGCCGCTTTGCCGGCGTTTGAGAGTGAAGGCAGCATCCCCCGTGCCTATAACTATGCTGTCCACGGCGGAAGGGTCAAATCCCTGAATCAGATAGACCGGCGTGGCCGGTTCGGCCCCGGGTCTGTTCGAGATGCGGGACTGCACCACAGCCCATAACACCATTACAACCGCCACAATTCCCAATATCGTAAGGTTTTTATTACTCATCTATAAGACTCCTTATGCTGTCTCATATCAAGCATCGCTCGCATGACTGATATAATGTCTTTTTCTCATGCCGCTACGGATACCCAACACAATGGCAATAATCAGAATCACCATCGGGGCGGCAAGCATGTTGGCCTGACGCAATTTATTACCTAAATGCTCGATTTTTTCACGCCTTGTCATCTTAACCTGACGCAATTGACGCTGGGCCTGATGAATCTTCAATTCGACTTCCTGCTTCTTATTGACGATCGAACTGCCGATAACATCTTCCTGGCCCTCTTTCGCCGAAGTCAGAATCGACTGCAGTTCGTTTTGGAAAACGGCAATCTGCAGATTAATTTTTTCCACCTCTTCTGCCGTCTCGGCCTCCGCCTTCCGTTCGATTTCTTCAACAACCGTAAAAGGCCGCTTGAAGTTCCCTCTGGACCTGATGGAGACCAGGTCACTCGAACCGCTTAAATCGTCAATCGCGTTCAACATCAACGTAGCGTTATCGCCAACGACGACCTTGCCGAAGAAAGAACTCTGGTAAGCGATATTATCGCTGATAAAGTCAACATCCGAGAAAACAATAACCGCGCAATCTTCCGCAGCTTCTTTCAAGCCGGCAACCTGTTTGGTTGTCGTCACGGTCTGGTTCGGATCGTTCGGATCCGGGGACTCGCTGTCAATCTTGATGCCGTCCGGAAAGCTGCTCCTGAGACGACCCGTAATCAAATAACCCATCGTCATCGGCTCGGTCCCGTCGGCGAACTTCTGCATTAAACTCGGCCCATCCAGGATCATCAACTCGTACGGGCTGCTGATCTTAAATGTGCCGCCCCTGTTCGACGTTGTGACAAGCGGCGTTCGGTTAATCTGAAGATCGCCTTGCTTTGCTTGGTTCGGATCCGCAACTTCCTTCAGCACTCCGGAGAATAATATTCTGACCTGGTTAAGCTCGGCCGTGATAACATTATCCTCAGCGAAACAGTTTCCTTCCGGCGTAAGGTTCAGATAACCGATGATTCTTTCCGGCCTCTGGTTGGCGCGAATGGCGGCCAAAGATGCAAGACTCCTGTCCCCTGCAAAAGTATTAGCCGGCATTTCAAGGCCCCAGGTCCGCAGGAGCGAATCCAGTTGCGAGGCGCTCGAATGCTGCATCTGCATTTGCATTTGCATCTGCGGGGCTCTGTCCGAAAAACAATGAGGATCGACACAGACAATCGTCCTGCCGCCTTTGAGCACATACTGATCAATCGCAAACAACGTTTTCTCCGGCAGATCCTTGGGGTGAATCACCAGCAGAATATCGACATCATTGATATCGTTTACATCCGTAGAGATCGTTTCGACTTCATACTGCTTACGCAACTGTTCGACAATCGTCCAGGCCGGTTTCGGCTGCTGGCCCTGCCGCATCATCATCTCAGCCATATAACCGGTCACATCGTCGCCCATGACCGGCAGGGAACTCATAACGCCGATCTTCTTTTTCTGTCGGGTTACCGCCGTATCGATCAGGTAGCTTATATCATATTCGAGGAAATTCTGCCGGTCCGGTGAGAAAAACGGAATCGCCTTTTCCACTCCAAATTGCGTCTGCACCACCAGGCCGAAGAAAAAGCTCTCCTCCTGGGTAATCGGGAACCGCCGCAGGCCGTACTTCAACGCCTGCTCCTCATCATCGGTGAATGGCCTCGGGTCTACGACCTCCAGCTCAACCATCCCGTTTGACGCTGCAACATACTCTTCCAGCAATGCCCTGACAAACTCGTAATAATTGTTGAAGAACCGAATCTGGTCCGGTCCTTTGAGAGCGGCGGTTTTTGCATAGTAGAGCCTGGCTCGAATCGGCTGGTTCAGTTTGGCCAAAATCGATTTTGTCCCATCCGACAGCGTATAGAGTTTCTGGTCCGTAATGTCCAGCTTCAACGGCTTTCCAATACTCTGGCAGATACTGATGGCCGAGAATATAATCACCAGGACAAAGCCCGCTCCCAAAATTGCTCGTATCGTTCGGTTCATTATTTGGCCTTCCTTTCATCCAAAACAATACTACTGGCGGCAATCCACCCAACGATCAATAATACAAAATAAGAAAGGTCTCCAAACTTCAGCACGCCCCTCTGGATCGACTCGAAGTGTTTCTGAAAGCTCATGCTCTCGATCGCCGAGACCATCCCGCCGGGCAGGAACGTCGAGAAGTAACTCAGCGTGGACGGCATCCCTGCGAAAACAAGCACCGCACAGGCAACCACCGAGAGAACGAAACTGATGACCTGGTTCTTGCTGACCGCCGAGAAGAAACAGCCGATCGCAAGAAAACCGCCCGCCATCAGCAGGCTGCCGAGGTACCCGGTGATAATCAGGCCTACATCGGGGTCGCCAAGGTACGCAACCGTAATCACCATGGGAAAAGTCAATGCCAAAGCAATGCCTAAAAACAGCCACGCCGCCAGGAACTTGCCCAGAACCGCCTGGGTAATCGTTATCGGCAGGGTAAACAGCAGCTCGATCGAACCGACTTTGCGTTCCTCTGCCCACATACGCATCGCCGTGGACGGCACCATGAAAACAAACAACAGCGGCAGATTCGTAAAAAACGCGCTCATGTCCGCCTGCCGCATTTCAAAGAAGCCCTGCTTAAACGTCAGGTATCCCGAGAAAAACAGGAAGATGACAAGAAACACGTACGCAAGAGGCGTCGTAAAATAACTTTTCAGCTCTCTTTTGAATACGGCCTTAAAACTATTCATATTGTTACTCCTATAATGAGTAGGGACAGGCCCGCGTGCCTGCCCAGGGCCACCACGCGGGGTGGCCCCTACGATGCACTTTCCGGCCTGGTAATCCTGCGAAACACGCCATCAAGACTGCACTGGAACTTTTCCTTCAACTGCTCAGGCGTTGAATCGGCCAGTATCCGGCCTTTGGCAATGATTATCGTCCTTGAACAGACGGCTTCCACTTCTTCGAGAATATGAGTCGAGATAATAATACACTTGTGCTTTGCCATCTTGTGTATCAGCTTTCTGACCTCATGTTTCTGATTGGGATCCAGCCCGTCGGTAGGCTCATCAAGAATGAGCACATCCGGGTCGTGCATTAACGCCTGGGCCAGGCCCACACGCCTTTTGTATCCCTTCGACAAGGTCTCGATACTCTGATGGTAAACCGAATCAATCGAACACATCGGAACAATCCGGTCGAGCGTCTCCCTGCGGTTTCTGCCCCTGATTTCTCTAACGTCACAAATGAATTTCAGGAAAGCCCCCACCGTCATTTCGTTATATGCGGGCACGTTTTCCGCCAGGTATCCGAGCGACCTTCTGACCTCGATGGGATTCTGTAAAATATCGTGCCCGCAAATGGTCGCCGTACCGCTGTCGGGCTTCAGAAAGCACGCCAGGATGCGCATCGCGGTTGTCTTGCCGGCCCCGTTAGGCCCGAGAAGACCGAGGACTTCTCCTTCTTCAGCATTAAACGATATGCCGTCAACAGCAACGACCGGCCCGAAACTACGCCGAAGTTCTTTGACCTTTATCATGTCCATCTCCAGAAAACACATACCAATTTTAATCCCGTCATCTCCCCATAGCTTACCAGGATGTATAAATTTACTCAAAAATTCTTGACAGTCAAGGCATATCTCCGGATTATTTTGCTCAGAGTCATTAACCGTTATAAACATTTATCACTAATGAGCAAGGTAGCAAAAGTAAATTTCGTCGATTATAGGACCAGCACGACCAAGGCGCTTGACCTGGTTGGAGCCGGTGCCCGTTTGCCTAAACAGGGGCTGATTATCATCAAGCCGAACCTGACGAATTCTTCGCCGCCACCGGTTACAACAAGCGTTGAAGCAGCCGAGGTGGTTTGTATTTATTGTAGAGCCCACACTAAGGCCGAAATCGCTATCGGCGAAGGCTGTGGAACCGGCAGAACTCCGGAGGTCTTCGCCGCCCTCGGATACACGGATATGGCTAAAAAATACGGCCTTGAACTTATCGATTTTAACGAGGCCGAAACCACTATCCTTCGAAACAATAGCGCTCTGCAGTTGAAACTTTTTCATATACCACGTATTGCACAGGATGCTTTCATCATTTCGCTGCCCGTGTTAAAGGATCACAGCTTCACTAAGACTACTATCGCAATGAAAAATATGTTCGGTATCGCGCCGGGAAAATTTTATGCCGGCTCATGGAACAAAGCGAAGCTGCACAGCCCCTCGACGGACAAATCCGTCGTAGATATCTGCTCGTATAAAAAGCCCGACCTGTCGGTCGTCGATGCTTCGGTTGCTTTAACGGGCATGCACCTGGCGGGCAAACATAAGAACATCGGGCTAATCCTGGCCGGCTTCGATCCCGTCGCCGTCGATACCGTCGGCAGCGAACTGCTCGGCCACAATCCGAAAAAGCTGCCCTACCTGACCCTCGCCAACGGCCTGCTCGGATCTATGGATGATATCGAAATAGTAAACGGTTGATCATTTCACAAACCGGCTATCGTCCATCTAATTCCAGCCAGATCCCGCGAAAGGTTTTTCTGCCGGGATTCGCCAGATATTTATTTAAGGTTGTGCCGTCTTTGCGATATTCGCCTTCCAGGCACTCCCATGCGCCGGCAACTTTGACGATAAGACTCCCATCGTCGCTGAGCATTAACAGCCGCCCCGATTTCTCGAACGGTATCAATGCCTCGGGACTGAATTTGCTCTTTCCCAGGCCCAGTTCGCATTCCAGCTCCGGCGGAGATTCAGGCTTTCCCGACCAGCGATACACTGCGAATCCCACATCCTCATCGGGGCCGCCGGCAATTACAAAACAGGTCTTGTGGAAACGCGAATACTCCATGCTTCTTATTCCGAGACCTTTGAAATCCCACAACATCGGCTCGCCAAAAACCGGCGTCTCACCCTTCTCGATGACCCGGTCCGGATTAAGCAAAGGCACAACAATCGCTTTTGCACGGCCATCCGTCTTGTCTTTGGGGCGTGGATTCCTCAAGCCGATATAGAGTGTCCCGCCGTCGGCCGAAGCGCAAAGTCCCTCTATATTAAGCCCCTCATCTTTCGGGGCAAGTTTCTCCCTGTCCTTTTTCTTAAGCTCCTCGCCAAATCGAGTCGCTTTATCCAATTCGAGCCGGCGGGCGGCATTGGTTTTCAAAAGTTCATGAACCAGGGTTTCGCACGGCTTACCTGCCGGACGCAGTTTTACGCTTCGGTTCTCAACGAGCAGCTCTGTAGCGAAAAATCGGTACCGGTTGGGTCGTAGCTTGCCTTTTTTATTTCTGCCGTGCGATGTAATCCAGTAGATGCGCCGCCCAATCATCGTCGCGTCCTCGATGTCCGACTCCGGATGTTCCGGCTCAATTCCAAGGAACGAAGTCATATCGAAGGAGCCGACAGGCTGCCCGGCTTTGGATGTTTCGTAAATCCGCAATATATTGTTCTCATCATCGGCCACGACGAACATATTTTCGCCAACCGCTACAGCAGCCGACGCATCGCTGGCCCCGCGAAAAACAAGAACTTCCCCCGCCGGCACGTCACAAACTGCAGGACTTACCATAACAAACATCCAAATTATGAATACAATTTTGCTTATGACTTTCATATTAAAAGGGGCCTATACCGAATCAGTTGGTATAGGCCCCAAACAAATGTCGCTTCATATCATTTTCATAAAAATCGATTTACTCCTCGGCAGCAGTTCTCGTCCGGAACAGCCGGATGTCGTCAATAAACATCTTACCCGCACCGCCCGGCGTCGTCATGTTGCCTTTGGTCCCCAGGCCGATCGCGATTCTGTCAACGTCGGCAAGGTTGATGCCCTGGTCTGCAAGGGTTTGCAGGGGGATTACCCACTCAGTCCAGGTGTCAATCAATGCTGCATTAGAATTATCATGGACTACTACGACAGGATTGCCGGCATTGTTCGCTACAGCCACATACAGCGGCTCGGCATCATTGCTTTGTATGCCGATATCCTGGTTGGCCCATAGCGGGCCGGCGTTACCGGTAATCGTGACGTTGGAGAATTTAGCCTCGCATGTAGCTGTTGCGTTGTGAGCTGTCACAGCCAATCCGATATAGGCGTTCGAGGCCATCTGTAAGGGTATCGGCTGGCCCAGCATCTGCCACGTAGAACCATCGGCTGAACTGTACGCTGTTAGATTACCGGCCAAGTCACGCTCTATCTTTACCCAGTACGGAGCGGCGATACCGGTTAGCGAAGCCGTCTGCTGGGAATTTTCGCCCGTCTCAGCCCGATACTCGGCGATTACGCCGTTGCCGGGTGTGAGAGCTACAAGCGAGTACTTGGAATCCGGAGCCAGCGTTTCGCGAATCATCACTGCAGCTTTGGCAGAGGAATTAGTATTGGTCAGGCTTTCGACTCTTGCTACAATTGAGCCGGGGCCGGTGAGGGTTCTGGAAGCATAATGGAACTGGTCGAACTGATTCCAGATATCGGCGCCTGAGCCTGTCATCGTATAGGTACCTGCCGGGCCCTCTACGAAGCTGCCGACGGATGCCGGGTAACCTCTGAACCACAGCGACAATTCCGCCACATCCTGCTCGGTCCAGTCACGCTGGCTCGTCATCAAGGTCAGCTCTGTTTCCGAATACCTGGCGTAATCCTGCTTATTGTTGTCATAGTAGAATGGCAATGATCGGCCGCCACTTTTAACAATCGTTTCCTCCATATAGGAACGGGTGGTTTCGTCGCCGACAGCCGCACCCGTACCGTTGCCGGCAAAGTAAGGATCGGTTCCCGGAGCGCCATAGCCAAGCCCGTCGTGCCACGAGTACCATATCTGGCGGTCTCCGGCATCGTAGGACTCAAAATCATCCACAAGAATAAAATCGGCTAATGTAAAGCTCCAGACTCTGCCTGTGTTTATTGTGCCGTCGGTATTAAACTCATCGATTCGCCAGTAGTAAGGCCCGCCGCCCCATTCAACACCTTCGGGGGGAGTATAACTGGTCCCTGCCTGTCGCCCTCGATATATCTCCTGCGTAGAGGTATCGGCGTTATCGACTGCATCCGCGTCGGTGCCGAAATACACATCATGCTGGGATGCATTTTCTCCCGCCGACCAGCTCAGAGGCAATGCAGTTTGAATATCCGGGGTAGTACCGTCCGCCGGCGTTGCATCCCATGCCAGCATCGGGTCGCCCCTCATCGTCGTTTCAATCTCATCGGCCGACAATGCATAGTCATAGATTCGGAAATCGTCCAGAGAGCCGTTGAAATATCCGTCAGCGGCGTACTGTGACCTGCCGAGCCAGTTGCTGCTTGTCTGGCCGAGATCGCTCGGAACAACCGATGTGGAACCGCTCGTAGCCATTACGCCATCAAGGTAAAGCTGCATATTTCCAGATTTTATGACCACGGCTACATGGTGCCAGCCGGTGGGCAGCGTAGTGGTGGAATCTATCAGAGACTCTCCTCCTCCCCCAGTCTGAATCGCAACCCGCATCGGTCCATCAGTTCCGGTTCGCGGACACAGGAATATATAAGTCGATGTACCGCTGCCGAAATCGAAAATCCGCTGCCATGCACCGCCGATGTTGGAGAAATTCACCCATGTGGTAAAGGTCGCACTCGACATTGAACTGATAATCTCACCGATGGGCAATACTGCATAGTCGTCGGCACCATCGAGCTTCAGTGCATCGCCGTCATAGCCGGCTATCCACATTGGGCCTCCCACCAGCCTGGCATGGTTGCCGTGGCCCGACCAGTCCAGGGCGGTCGCACCAGCGCCTTCGTCGAATTTCCACCAGCCCATCAGATTCGGATCGCTGACGGAAATGTCAGGTATCGTTTTGAAATTCCATACGTCTCCTTTGTACGTGTTGGCCCCATCGAGCTCATCAACCCGCCAATAGTAAACCTTACCTGACTCGAGTGCACCGGGAGTGTACGTCGCAAGTCCTCCGGTAGCGCCCCCGGTGGCATTGCTTACCGTATCAAAATCCTCGCCGAAATATACAACATGCATTTTCGCGCCGTATCCCGGCGTCCAGGTAAGAGTCACATTCGTATCAATATACTTCGCATTGTCGGACGGGGCAGGATTATAAGCCTTCTTTGGCGGGACCGTAAAGCTCCAGACATCGCCCCGCCAAGGGCTATCCGGATTCAAATTGTTGACCTCGTCGACTCGCCAATAGTAGGTTGTGCCATTTTCAAGACCATCCGAAAAGGGATATCCGGGAAAGCCGACAACATAATACGGCAAGGCCTCGTTGCCCCGGAACGCGTCCCCGGTGCCCGCATCTACATCCTCAAAATTATCGTCGAAGTAAACATCGTGTGAAACTGCAAAACCTCCCGGTGACCAGCTTAAGCTCGCCCATGTATCCGCATGGAGAGAACCATCGGCCGGACTCGGATTCCAGGCTTTTAGCCGCCCCAGCTTGAAGTTTCTCTGAATATCAGACGGGCTCAGAACGCCATCATGAATACGCACCATCGCAATGCTGCCGGTAAAATTGAATGCAGTATCCGCATTCGCACCGGTTCCATCAGCCTGAGTGGCTACCCTGATAGGAGTTCCACCATACGTGTCCAAAGCAATCGGATCCCTGACGCTCTCCTGCTGGCCGTTTACATAGACACGGGTGGCATTACCATCATAGGTATAGACCAAATGCCACCACGTATTTGCGGCGGGTGCGGGTGAGTGACCGCCCCACCATCCCATGTCATGCGTAGCGCCTTCCCAATGCCCAACCGCGCCCCACATAGTATCATTGCCGTAGTTGAATGACATATTAGTACCTGCCGGACCACCACGATGAGCCCAGGAGACCATTGTTTCTTCCCCCGGTATTGACGGGTTGTACGCCCAAACTTCAATCGTACGGGTACCAGCACCCTCGATGCTTGCAGGCGATGTCGGCCCATCGAACCAACTGCCGCCGTCGAACGTCACGGTTTTCATGCCGGCAACGTCCTCGACGAGGGGGGAACCATTTGCAGTAAAGTCCCCGAGCGAACCGTGGTTGGTCCATGTTGTCACCCCTTCGCCATACGGGAGATCCTCGGCCCTCAGATCGACCAGCAGATCCTCGGCGACTGCCACGTCAGCCCAGCCAACGCCGCACATTAAGGTCAGCACAAAAATAAATGAAATGGAATAGATGATTTTTCTACACATAACAGTCCTCCTTAAAAAAGGTTACAATAACTGACATTCGGCCCGAAACGTAGTAAGATAACTTCTAAAACATTCATATCGACCGAGAATTATCATCTGTACAATATAATGTCTCAGGATCAGGCTTTGCCCTCTTTCAACGCAGCGCCAATTCAGTAAATCGGCAACAAGAATTAAGAACAAAATCCACAAGTTCCGATAACCTACACCCTATCAAATTCTCACTCAATCTGTCAAGATAAATTGGGCAATAGGCATGACCTATTCCGGGAACAGATCAACAACATGAAATATTCCCTTTTTCGTTCAAAGCAAAAAGATATATAGTCCTCCAAATACCAAATACAGAAAAATAATTTTAATTGTCGGATTTATGCAGGTGGATTAGTAAAACCAGACCCTTATGACCACAGGAGCCCTAATAAAGACTCATCGGCTGGCATTTCCGGCTGTGCTGGCGATAAACCGTAACTCCTTTGCAACCGAGCTGATAGGCCATTTTATAGGCCTTATCGACAGCGGAAACCGTCGCTTTTTCGTTGAAGTTGATGGTCTTGCTGACCGCGGCATTACAATGCTGCTGAAAAGCGGCCTGCATCCGAATGTGCCATTGAGGCTTGATATCGTACGCTCCCCGGAAGATCCTGCGCAAACCGGCGGGAATCCCGCCTATTTTTTGAATACTGCCGGTCCTTGCGATTTGTTTTTCAAGCTTTTCGCTGTAAATACCCCGTTTTTCAGCTATTCGTCTGAAAACCGGATCTATCTGAAGCATTTTCGAGTCATCCAATACCTGGCGGTAAAAGACCAGCGAATAGACCGGTTCTATGCCGGAAGAACAATCGGCGATAATGCTTATCGTGCCGGTTGGAGCTATGCATGTAAGAGAAGCGTTGCGAATCTCCGGAGTTTTCCTGGTTTGCCAGATACTGCTATTGAAGTTGGGAAACGGCCCGCGCAGACCGGCAAGCTTAGCGCTGGCCTCGTGCGCTTTGTCCCTGACGAACTTCATCAGCTCGGCCCCGAATTCGACGCCCTGCCTCGAATCGTACGGGATTCCCAGGGCAAAAAGGCAATCCGCAAAGCCCATAACACCAAGGCCGATTTTACGATTTCCCTGAGCCAGGCGGACGGTATCACTGACCGGGTAGTCGCAGACATCGACAATATTATCCAAGAAACGTACTGCCAGTTTGACGGTCTCGGCCAGCCCCGGCCAATCCATTTCCGCGGCTGTTTCAGTGACGCTAACGAATTTGGCAACATTGATACTGCCCAGCGTACAGGCCTCAAAGGGGAGCAAGGGCTGTTCGCCGCAGGGATTGGTGGCCTCTATCGGCCCGAGCGAAGGAGTCGGATTGTCACGGTTGATCCGGTCGATAAAAGCGACGCCGGGCTCGCCGGTTTTATGCGCGCACTTTACGATCATTTTCCAAATGTCACTGACTGTGCAGAACCTGCCGGCCCCTTTCGAGACAGACTTGCTTTTGCCGGAGAGTTTATGAAGGTCGCTAATCGTGTAGTTCGCTATATCGATTCGGCGAGGCAATAAAAACCTCTTACCCGTGCGAGGATTTTTTACGATGTGCAGAGTCTTGCCGGACTTGAGAACCTTCTTCATCCAGCTATCGGTTATCTTGACGGAAATATTGAAATTGGTAAAAGCCTCCAGGTTCTGCTTGGCGTACAGGAATTTCAGTATGTCCGGGTGCTCGACGCTCATCATTCCCATATTGGCACCGCGGCGAAAAGCTCCCTGCTGAATCGCTTTCGTAGTCTCGGAAAAAACTCGCCAGAAACTTATGGGCCCCGAAGTTGTCCCGCCGCTTGAGGCGACGCGGTCGCCCGTCGGCCTTAACTTGTCGAAGGAAAATCCCGTGCCGCCGCCGGCCTGCTGAATGAGAGCCGTCTGCTTGACCGCCTCGAATATCCCCTCGATACTGTCCTCGATCGGCAGGACAAAACAGGCGCTGAGCATCCCTCGCCGTCCCGCGTTCATAAGGGCCGGTGAGTTGGGCAGGAACCTCAGCGATGCCATTAAGTCGTAGTATTTTTTGTGCCACCGTTTGATTTCGCCTCTGCTCGCCCCGTATTTGGCTTCGGCCCCGGCTATCAGTGACGCGACCCTATCGAAAAGCTGGGCCGGCGTCTCGATGCATCTGCCCTGAGCATCCCGAATCAGGTATCGGCTCTGCAGGACCTTTACGGCATTGTCACTGAGTACCGGATGTATATGAGAATCAGCCATAAAAAAGCTCCGAACCTTGAAAACCGTCAATGACAATTTCCATTAAAAGTACTACCTTATTCGCAGGAACGAGATTCTTCTTTTCGCTCGGAATGACAATCGTTTGTTTTATCGGCTACTTTTAGCCATCGGAACCGAAAAATATCGCGAATCTTTTCACTGAATCGAACTCCCAGATGCTGCGTGCTGGTCTTGAAATCCGCCCGCTTCAAATCGTCAATCCCAGGTTTCGGGGGCGATTTGCCGAACAGCAACAAAAGCCATCCGGCAAGTAAACCAAGGAATGAATTAATCTTAGAGCAAAAGCGCATACTCATGACTTTCGGACGGCCTTCTCTGACGCGGCACGATTTACCGTTGCTTGCCGGCTATCTCTGAACCGCCATTTTCAGTGAAGTCAGCAACTCGCTACCTGTCCTGCTTATCGTTTCCGATTGGCCGAACAATTGATGCCTCTGAAGAATCTCCGGCTGGCGGTCATAATAGCTCTGCACCGCTCCGACACCGCCTTCGGCTGCCCCGCTGGTCCCGTACCGGCCGTCCAGAAGCCAGGAGCTGAACTCGCCATCGTACTCAGCGGGATAAATCAACGCTACAACAAGTTTATCGTCCCCGTACTTGGCCAGGTGCACCTTTGCTCGACAAGGCGGCGAGCTTTTTACAGCCAGGTTAACCAGACCCTTAAAATCCCGCCGGGCGGCTTCCATCTCGCTCGAATAAAAGAACATCCCGGCCTCGAGATGGAACGTCTCGCTCGGCACGCCTTTCAGTTCGAGCCGGCCGTCCGGATAGGCTTTGTGTATCTTGTAGACCTTGCCGTCCCTGTATTTTTCGCTCTCCAGAAGCTCCGCGACTTCTTCAGCCGTAAAGCCCACGCCGGTGTGGTCGCCGAAATCGAAGATATACAGGCCAACATATTTTTCAGGTTTTTCTAATTCTGGCAGTTTCATAATCCGATATTATAACATCGAACACTGCGGATTGCACGTTTTTGTAACTTAATATATCAATAAAAATCAGGTTTCAAAAAAAGTAAAATTTTAATTGACATGTATGCATAAATTATGCATACTTATATGTATGAGAACTACACTAAATATAGACGATAATATGATCAACAAGGCATCCAGATTAACAGGCATAAAGGAAAAGACGTCTCTGGTGAGACTTGGTTTACAGGCCCTGATAGCCCAGGAAAGCAGTAAAAGACTATCTAAACTGGGAGGCTCCGAAAAAAAACTTCACGTTATTCCACGAAGGCGAATACGGAGTAAATAATGGTCCTTGTCGATACCTCGGTATGGGTTTCCCACTTAAGGCATGGCAATTCCAGATTGCAGAAGCTGTTACAGGCCGGCAGAGTTGCAAGCCACCCTTTTATTATCGGCGAACTGGCCTGCGGTAATATTAATAACAGAACTGAAATCATTTCTTTGATGCAGGCACTTCCCATGCTGGATGTAGTTGAACACGAGGAATTGCTTCTATTCATCGAACATAACAAAATGATGGGTACAGGACTTGGTTTCGTGGATGTTCATCTTTTAGCTGCCGCGATGCTTGCAGTTATTCCATTATGGACACAGGATAAAAAGCTCAAGAAGGCCTGCTCCCGGCTGAGCATCGATTTCTCGACACATTAAAATCAGAAAATTCTATGAAATATATCTGATTATCATTAAGATAATCAGCCATCGTCATACGTTCAGCTTCTCAAAATGAGCCGGGCGAATTTTCGTTTGCCTACGCGGATAACCGCTCCTTCTTTAGGGGTGATTGCGGCGTTCGGATCGGTCAGTTTTTCGCCGTCGATACTTGCCGCCGATTGCTTTATCATTCGTTTTGCTTCGCCGCCGCTCGCTACGAGTTTGCAGGCAAGTAAAAGTTTGCTGGCAGCGATCGGTTCAGCGGGTATTTCAACTTCCGGGATTTCGTCGGGCAATTGACCCTTAGCGAAAACTTTCTCAAATTCAGCGGCGGCGGCATCGGCGGCATCTTCGCCGTAGAACTGACTAACAATCATCTTGCCCAGCAGGACCTTCGCCTCTTTCGGGTGTGTTTTCCCGGGATCGACGAGTTCGGCGATTCTCTCGGTCTGTAGGTTGGTCAGCAGCGTGAAATAATTCTCCATCAAATCATCGGATATGCTCATCACTTTGCCGAACATATTATTAGGTTCGTCAGTGACGCCGATGTAATTGCCTTTGGATTTGCTCATCTTTTCTTTGCCGTCTAAGCCCACGAGGATCGGCATCGTAATTACAATCTGCGGTTGCTGGCCGTATCCCTTTTGAATATCACGACCGACGAGATTATTGAAGGTCTGGTCGGTACCGCCGAGCTCGACGTCGCTTTCAATCATAACCGAATCGTAGCCCTGCATCAGCGGGTAAAGGAATTCGTGCGTGTAAACATCCACATCAGCCTGCAAACGTTTCTTGAACGTATCTCGCTGGAGCATCTGGGCGATCGTTTTCTTTGCCGCTATCTGAATCAGCTCCATCAAAGTGAGCTTCTCCAGCCATTCGCTGTTATGCCTGATTTCGAGCTTCCGCTCGGAAGTATCAAGGATTTTTCCCGCCTGCTCGAAATACGTCTTCGCATTCGCATCGATCTGCTCCGGCGAGAGCACCGGCCGGGTCGTGTTCTGGCCGGAAGGATCGCCAATCCGCGCGGTGTAGTCCCCGATGATAAGAACCGCCTTATGGCCGAGATCCTGGAACTGGCGCATTTTCCGCAATACAACCGTATGGCCGAGATGGATATCAGGACTGGTCGGGTCCAGGCCCAGCTTGATTCGCAACTGCCTGCCCGTCCCGGACGCCTCCGTAAGCTTCTGAGCCAATTCGGCCTCGGTAAAGACTTCAACTGTGCCGCGTTTTAACAACTGGATTTGTTCTGCAATTATCTCTGACATAAATCTGGTTCCACAAATAACACAAAGCTTAATAATCACTTTCAGGAGGCACTATTATAAGGGGCAAGCGGAAAACATGCAAGTATCACTCATCGCCTTTAAATGTTATCTTCCCGTCAGATACAGATCTTTTTCGAGATAGTTTTGGATATAATCCCTGATCGCATCTTCGAGCGGCGTTGTCTGTTTACTGTAACCGGCTTTGCGAAGTTTGGACAGATCGGCCTGAGTGAAGTATTGATATTGATTGCGAATTGAAGCGGGCATTTCGATATACTCGATGTTCGGTTTTATTCCCATTGACACAAAAACAGCAATGACTAAATCATTCCAGGTGCGAGTTTCGCCGGTACCGATATTAAAGATTCCATTGATATACGGGTTGTCGAAAAAGAACAGCGTCATATTGACCGCATCCTTGACGTACAGAAAATCCCGCACCTGTTCACCGTCGGCATATTCCGGCTGGTAAGATTTGAACAGGCAGACTTTGCCGGTCGTTCTGATCTGCTCGAAAGCCTTGACGACAAAACTCATCATATCACCCTTGTGATATTCGTTCGGCCCGAAGACGTTAAAGTATTTCAGGCCTGCAATCTTGCTTAACAGCCCGGCCCGGCGCGCCCACATATCAAACAAGTGCTTGGAATAGCCATACATATTCAAAGGCCTTAATACCTCAATCTTCTCTTCATCGTCGCTGAAGCCGGCCGAACCGTCTCCGTAGGTCGCCGCACTGGAGGCGTAGATAAAACGAATATCGGTATCCGTCGCCCATTGGGCCAAAAGCTTGCTGTATTCGTAGTTGTTCTTAACGAGGTAGGAGGCGTTCGTTTCCGTGGTATCCGAGCAGGCGCCGAGATGAAAGACGACATCAACAGGGCTATCGAGCTTGCCTTCAATCACCAACTCCAGAAAATCGTCTTTCTCGACATAATCGGCAAAAGACAGATTCCGCAGATTCTTCCACTTCTGGTCCGTGCCAAGCTCGTCAACGACAAGGATGTCGCTAATTTGTCTTCTGTTTAGCTCGGCAATCAGTGCCGAACCGATAAAGCCGGCACCCCCGGTGACTATAATCATTATGCAACTTCCTTATTGTCCAGTATGAGTTTCCATGAGCTTAATTTGCCGTTCCGGATATGTCAAATATTTATGCCGTTCGGGCGCATAAAAAAAGCCGCTCAGAGATAAGCGGCTCCTAAAAATCAATAACTCGATGAATATTCAGCACAAAGCGATATAGCTTGCAATTGCCAGAATCAAAATCCGCCTCTTGTTAAATGCAAATGGAAGCCAAGTTTCATAATAAAAATTTTTCATCGAGCACCCCACATAACAATACGTCAAATAATTTCTTCTCTTACGATGTTATTATCATAACCGAAAGGAGCAATAAAAGCAAGAAAAATCGCCATTTGAAGATTGTAAACATTTGATAGTAAAGCACTTATGTTCTTAAAAAAAGACATTTTTTTGCGACTTATAATTCCGGCACAAACCTGGAAATCTCATTCCGGCGATCATATCTCTACCGGTCTTTGTTGCGAAAGCGCCAAGACCTATAAGAAGCAGAATATCAATTATAATGATACTATTAAGGATTTACAGATGTCTATTCCTGCATGGAGACCTAATCCGTAGCCGGTTCCAACAAAAACCCGTCCCATGAGAAATCCGCTGATGAGTAATGACATCATTTTACATAATAAATTTACTGTGAATATTTCCAGCAGAGTTTACTTGACCTCAATACGGAGACGGATTATACTGCCCGGCTCTTATCTGCAAAAAAAGTATTTGACGAAATGTATAGTTGACAAAGCAATTCATATCGCGTTATAATATTGCGATTGAATTATAAGGAGACTTAAAATGACTGAATATATGCAATATTTGGGCTTTTGGACACCCGGGCCCGTTGAGCTTATCATTATTCTTGTTATCGCGGTGCTTCTATTCGGCAGGCGGCTGCCCGAGATTGCCCGCGGTTTGGGTAAGAGTCTGACCGAGTTCAAGAAGGGAGTCAAAGAAGTAGAGGAGACCAAGGACGAACTGGTCAATGACGTCAGGAAAATCGGTGATGATGTGGCCAAAGAGACCAAAAGCGCCGCCGGTCTGGACAATACCGAAGATTCGATGAGCTAACTCGCCTAAGTCCCGAAGCCTCGCGGACTCACCTTGTCTGTAAAATGGGCAAAAACAAAAAAAAGAAGAAAAAGCCTCAAGACCCTCTCAGTTCCACAATGAGTCTGGGCGACCACTTAGAGGAACTGCGCGGGCGTTTGGTTCTTGCTATTACCGGATTGCTCATCGGAACAGGAATATGCCTCCTCTTCGGCACACGTATTATCAAGTTCATCGAAAGACCATATACCAAAGTATTTCAGGTATCTGATAACGATCCCAAAACGGAAGAAGATACTCATCAACTCATAAAAGATCTTTTTGATAATGCTCGCCGGAAACTAACCGCCGATCCAAACACACAGGACATTGAACCCAAAACTGAGGAATTCGTGCAGAAGTTTTGTACAGAGGCTATTTTGGCATTGTTTAACGATCCGAACTACTCAGCCATCCGTCCGCCGGGGAATCAGACATCTCCTGAACGTCGTCTTCAAATACTCAGCCCGGCTGCCGGCTTCATCAGTTATATCAAAATCGCATTGATGGCCGGTCTGATCCTGTCGTCCCCCTGGGTCTTCTATCATATATGGATGTTCATAGCTGCTGGACTTTACCCCCATGAGAAAAAATACGTTCACTCAGCCGTACCATTTTCCGCAGTGCTGTTTGTCATCGGTGCTTTGTTCTTCCTTTTTGTTGTGGCACCGCTAACGCTCGGTTTCCTCGTGAAGTTTAATGAAGGCGTGCTTGACGCAAGGTCCAATTTCACTTTTGCCGACTATATTTCATTTATCACAATGCTCATGCTGGTTTTCGGTATGGCTTTTCAGACCCCGGTCGCGATCTTTTTTCTTAACAGAACGGGTCTTGTCACAATCCAGGCCCTGCGTAAATCAAGAAAATTTGTTCTGCTCGGCATCTTTGTTATAGCCGCAATGGCCACTCCACCGGACCCAATCTCTCAAGTCACTCTTGCTATACCTCTATACCTTCTGTTTGAACTGGGCATACTCCTCAGCGTATTTGCGGAACGCAAGAGGAAATCGCAAGCGAAAACCACATAATCACGTCATGGGCCTAACGACTACATCTTATTCAACAATGCGTTTTACCTGGTAATAGTAGGTAGCATAGCGGCCGTTAATTTCGAAGGAATTACCTTTTCGCTCGACTTGTTGAGCCGTAGGCACACCAGAAACATCCACAACATTCGCCGAACTCAGCGCGGCGCTTTTGAATGTGAGGGTCGCTTGTACCGGCTCAAGCAACAAAGGAGGTCCGCCCGTCTCGATGAGGTTGGTGCCGTCTTCGTTATAAACCGTGCCGAGCTGTTTGTCCTGCGCCATGGCGGTAATGAGAATATGCCCTGACTCGATCAGAGGCTTGTCATCCAGCGGCGTAAACAGCAAGCTGACAAAGGGCGTCCGGCCAATCTGAACAGTCACGCCGGGCAGATCAAACGTGCGGCCGCCGGCAAAACCTATAACACCCTGCGTTTTCTCGGAATGGATGGTGACAATTTTATTGCCGTAGTCCCATGTGAGCTGGCCGGTGCTGCTTTTAATGGTCTGCGCCTGCCGGTCCCAATATGCGGACAACTCGCCGAGATAGGAGGATTCCAGGCCGTCCTCAACCTTCAGTGTTACGCGCCCTATGGCCAGAGCCTCTACGGGCGTATCGCCGTGAGCCAGCAATTCATTCTCATCGTAACCGGTCGGGCCGAATTGCTGCTGGAGTTTATCGGTGCCGGCGAAAATATCGCCGGTTGACAGCCGGCGTGCCGAGATAATATCACCCTCTTCAAAATGGTTGTTATAGATGGCGAATGCCAAAGCCGGGAACTGGCCGATGTAGTGCGGAGTGCAGGTGACATAGGACCTCATGCCGGGCCAGCCATTGCCCATAAACGCGCGGGAAGCGGCGAAGTGGTAAGATGCGTCCCACCCCTGGAGTCCCATGCCGTAAAACGCAAACAGCGGCGTGATTTCAGCCTTCCACTGGTTGGGCGGCTTCTGTGTCCATTCGGTCATTATGAAGGGCTTGTCCTCGACCTGCCAGAAGCCGCTGGAGAGAATTCCGCGACCGGCCTTATTCATGTGGGTGTCGTTACTGACCGAGCCGTTGGTTATATTGTGGCCACCGGCGCCACCGCCGAAGTAATTGTGGCGGTCGATTGCGTCCATCGCATCGTCGGTCCAGATGTTGGCCGCCGATGCCGCCGGGCCGCCCGCCTTCCAGGCGGTGGTCACCGTTACCGCCTTGTAACCCAGATCGCGCAGCCGCTGCTGCCGGCGCTCGTAGTAGTCACGCTGGAGTTCGGCTAAGAAACGAATGAAGTCGCCCATTCGCTTTTTTTCGCTGTTCTTGTTCCAGCGAGGACCGTCGACTTCCATCTCCCATGCACCGTACATCTTCATTCTCGGATTATCGACCGAATCATCGGACCTTTTGCCGGCGCCCCAGGCGACCTTCAAACTCCTGTCATTGCTGTAGCGTTTCTTCACCCAGTTCATCCACATGGTGCCAAGGATCGCAGCGTGACGGTCGAGCTTGCCGTTGCTGTACTCAGCCAAATCATTGAGCGGCGCATGCCAGAAAACGCTGTCTTCGTTGTGCACCTCGACTATCGCCAGCGCCGGATCATCCTTGTAGGCGAGTTGTGTGTATGGATTGACATGTTCGAGAAGCGCACACTCCCAGTGCCACTCCGCATCCTGCAGCTCCTGCATGATAGCTACAACGCCCGAAGTGCTTTTCCCGGCACCACTGTCAGGCAGGTCATTATAAAGGTCCTGCGGATAACCATCGTCCGGCGTGATTACATGCGGATAGAATAGGGACCATGTCATGTAGATGCCGTTTTCCTTGAGGATCGAGAACCACCGGTCCCACCTGTCCAGTTTTGCGGGATCGAATTGCCGGCTGCGGCCGCCCGACTGCAGGACGCCCAGCACGCTTTGCACCGGGTGCTGACGCAACATGTTGATGCCGTGCTTGGCATAGAACCGTGCCTGGCGACGCTGCGATTCGGCCGTCTCGGTCATCCCTGCGTCAACTCCCCAGAACTTTACCGTAGTACCCTGCTCGAAAACAAAATCCTTGCCGTTTCGTTTGAGGAAACCGTGCCTGCCGGCAGGTTTTTCGATCAGTTGACTCATGTCGATAATCGAATCAGGGGAATGCCGGTCCGGCCCGGCCATCAGTATGAACCAGTCATCCGGTCCGGGAGCAGGCGGATTCGGATCGGGCTGAACAACACCCGTTGGCGCCCAGGGAAAATTCGTAAAAGCAATCGCATCGATGCCGCCGTGACCTTGCTCATCCGCCCCGTCGCGGTCCGAAATGCGCACCTTTAGCGTGTGAGAACCTGGCGCCAAATCGATCGAACCACCGAACGTCCACGCGATGAAGCGTATGTCGATGCCGGGATCGACCAGGTCAAGCTGGTTGGTAACAAAAGATAAATCGATATCCTGCCAGGCCCCGTCATCGATGCTGTAGCTGTAATCGCCCCCCCCGCCGCTGTTGCGAAACGGATTGAGCCGAATCCACCACGAATAGCTTCCGCCTTCGGTTACGGCAAGGCTGTACGTCGCCGTGCCGGAATCTTGGTAATTGTTGCTCGTGTAGTGCGAATGCCAATTGCCATCGGAAACGCCCGGCTCTCCCGGCGATAAAAGGTCCTTCGTGATTTTGTCGTTATGGTACCACGATCCTGCACCCTGCGTCTCAACGAAAGTAGATGTATTATAATCTTCTCCTTCGATCCAGATCGCCTCGTTCGCCGCCGCAGGCATTGAAAAACACGCCAGCAATAAATACGCCGCTATGAAAAGTCCGGCAGAAAGTATTTCACTTTTTCTCATTTCCTTTTTCCTTGTTAATAAACCTTAAGAACAATCGACCCTATCCCATCGCATCGCCATTTGAATCCCGCCACCCATATCACACAGACTACCAATATTCGTCAGATGAGTCAATACTCGATATGCCAATATCTCTGAGTCCGGCACTTAAATTGGGGGATTAGCTGTTCAATATTCATTCCTATCAATTGCCAGGATGCCTATTGTATGCTATAATACGGCAGATTTGGAAAACTACTGTTTTGAATAAACTAAACTTGGGAAGGTCAGAAAATGCTATCGCTACGAAAAGAACAAGCACCGTCAGTCTGTCCAAAAGCAGGTAAATCTCTTAAGCATCAACGAAAACATCGCTGGCTAAAGTGGATATTTCCTATCGGTGGCCTGTTGGCTCTGCTGTGGTTTCTGATTCGCGTGATACCAAAGCCATCGCGTGCGACGTATCCGTGCCAGCGTGCCGCTTTCCCGCTGGCATCGGGTTTCGCTCTCTGGCTCGCAGGCGCAATAGGCTCGGTTACGGCTTTTCGCAAGGCAAAACGCTGCATGGCACAGTCACGCTATGCGTTGTGTGTCATGCTCATCGCTGTGAGCGTAGGCTCTGTGTGGTTCGCTCAAAGCATGACGGCGGAAAAGACGGTTTTCGCCGATGAACCGACCGCAAACGCCCCTATTGGCGATGCGAAGGGGATTAACCCGGGTCGCGTTGTCTGGGTACACGATCCCGATGCTACCGACTGGGCGGGCCCCGGAAACGGGCACTGGTGGCAAAGCAATCACACGGACCAGGCGGTGGTGGATAAGATGATGAGCCGGGCAATCATGGCTCTGAGCGGCGAGAAAAACGATGCCGCTGCATGGAACAGGCTTTTCGAGTACTTCAATCAAACGAACGGCAAGGGAAAATCCGGATATAAGAAGGGAGAAAAGATTCTCGTCAAGGTGAACTATGTCGGCTGCATTCAGGTTTGGAGCAGACGGCCGGTGGCAGGCATCGACGACTATAATCTTAGAAACGCCGACTATATGAATACTTCGCCGCAAATGATAATCGCCCTGCTGCGGCAGCTAGTCAACGAAGCCGGCGTCAACGAGGCGGACATCACGGTTGGTGACACGCTTTGCTACTTCCCGAACGAGTTTTACAATATGTGCCACGAGGAGTTCCCGAATGTCCGCTACCTTGAGTACTTGGGCAAATTCGGCCGGACCGCCGCAAAGCTGTCAACCGTGCCGTTCTATTGGAGTACGCCGGACGCCGAAGGCAAGAAAACAGACTATGTGCCCACTTCTTACGCCGAGGCGGCATACCTGATTAACCTGGCGAATCTAAAAAGCCACAACGACATGGCTGGTATCACGCTTTGCGCGAAGAATCACTACGGTTCGCTGGTCAGGAAACCGGCCCGCCAGAGCGATTATTACGATATGCACAAAGACCTTCCGTACAACACTCCCGGTATGGGACATTACAGGCCTCTGGTCGACTTGATGGGACACAAGCAATTTGGCGGCAAAACATTGCTCTATTTGATTGATGGATTATACGCCGGACAGCACGCCAAAGAAAGAGCACCGAGAAAATGGAACAGCCCGCCCTTTAACGGCGACTGGAGCTCGAGTCTGCTGGCCTCGCAGGACCCGGTCGCAATCGATGCGGTCGGCTTCGATTTCCTGTGGAACGAATGGGATGACGGCCCCCATCAATCCGGCACAAACGATTATCTCATCGAGGCGGCGCTGGCCGACAAACCGCCTTCAGGAACGTTCTACGATCCCGACCACAAAGGAAACGTCACTCGTCTGGCAAGCCTTGGCGTTTACGAGCACTGGAACAATCCGACGGATAAGCAGTACTCCCGAAATCTGGGAACGGGAAAGGGCATCGAACTTGTGAAACAAACGAGTGCCGTCAAAAGCACAGTCAGCGTTCTGGTTTCCAGCAATAGCAAATAACTTTTCGTTTATTACTGAACGGTCAGCGAATCGCCGGCTTGCGACTGACGGAAACGACGCCGGCCGAGTAAGCGGGCATCGTAAAGCGAAGGGACTTTCCGTCGGTATTCACTTTGGCCGGCACAGGGCGTATTCGATTTGGCTCCTCCAGCGTATTGCGCGCATTCAACGAATCGGCGGTAACCAGTTGCATCCCGGCAGAGGTAATTGGCAGCGGGCCTTTGACGATCAACTCGACCGGAACCGGCTCGGCGCTGGGATTGACTACCTTGTAATATAGCTTTGTCCCGTCTTTCGATTTTGTCGCGATACCATTAAGCGGTCCCGGGTCGCCGGTAAGTTGCAGACGCAGAGGGGCGTAATTTTCACGCCATAATTTCATAACCACATAGTTCGGAGCGGGGAACCATGTGCGTTGGTCGAAATTGATGAAGGCATTGTCCCACGAGCTGGCTGAGATGTGGCGAAGGAACAGTGCCGGGCCAGCCATTGTCAGGATGTCGGAGCATCGCTCAAAGGCATTGAGCAGGCCGCCGCAATAAAGGCCTGTGCGCCAGTCGGTGCTCTGGGCGTTCCACTCGGAAACGTAGATTTTCAGAGCGGGATTGCTCGAAGATTTTATGACCCCGCCAAGCTCGCGGAAGAATGCTTCGTAATTGCGCGGCCCATCGGCGAATCGGTTGGGGTTCTCGTAATGATGGATGCTTATATAATCCAGCACGGCGGCACATCGCTCAATCACTGTGCGGTTGTACGGCATGCCGTTGCGATCGTTCCTTCCCATGCCGCCGCTGCCGCAAGCGAGCAGCTCGATAGAAGAATCGACCTTCTTCATCAGCGGGGCAAGCCTGAGGACTTCTTCGGCGTATTCTTTAGCCGGGGTATGCCACGTCTCGTTATCGATCTCCCAGAATTTTACATTATACGGCTCACGATTGCCGTTCGCAGCGCGGACCTTGCCCCACTTGGAGTCGGCCGGGCCGTTGCAGTATTCGATCCAGTCGAGAATGTCCCGTGTGTAATCATGAGTTTCGGCGTCGTTGTTCCAGCTTTTTGAGCCGATGTTTACAACGATCAAAGGCTCGGCCCCGACGGCACGGCACATCCTGACAAATTCGTCGGTGCCGAAACTATAGACGTCGAGGTCGTCCCAGATTTCGCGCGGGTGAGGCAGGCGTTTATGCTGCGGGCCGATGCCGGTCTTCCACTGGTACGAAGAAGCGAAGCAGCCGCCGGGCCATCGAATTGCGGGGGGCTTGAGTTCTGCGACGGCCTTGAGCAGGTCGGGGCGAAAGCCGCCCTTCTCTTTCCATGTGCCCGGCATAAGACTGACCTGGTCGATCCAGACCTCGCTTTTGGCCTTTGCGCCGATGCTGAGCGAGGCTTTGTCAGACGACCAATCCGGCTTAAGACTGAAGTTGTACTGCCGCCAGTCCGAGGAGGGCAGGCCGATTGCTTTTTCTGTTTGCTGCCCGTTGTCGCCAAGCAGGCGAACGACCATCCCATCGGGCGCTTCGCCCTTTAGCCATACGGATCCCTCATAAGATTCGCCGGCACGAATGCAAAGATTTTCCTGCTGCAATCCACCTCCCTCGTTGCCGGTTGTTATCTTCTGACAGATCCTGCTGTTGAGCGGGGCCGTCCGATCAAGATATGCCTCGGCTCGGCCATAAGTCTGCCAGAAGCTGGCGGTATCTCTGCCTGTAAGATTATCGGGGATGCCTTCGTATAGAATAGCTCCATCGAGTGACTTGACCTTGAGGTTTCTAAATGTAGCCTCGGTCGCCCATGTGCCGATGCCGACACATCCGGCCAGGTGGACATTCTGTCCGTCGGTGAATTCGATTATTTTATCGCCGTCGAGCCAGATGTCGAACTTCGGCCCTTCGCAGCGTATCCGAATTTTGTACCACTTGTCCCGCTCGATTCTCCCCCTCGCTGCCGGGCCGACAGTACCCCAGCGTCCGCGGCTTTTGTTGCCTCGCTCTATCGCGTGCCTGGCATTGCCCCATCCGCCGAGATTGCACCAGTAGAAATCATCTTCGTTCTTAACCCGAAACAGAATCAGGAATCCTTCCTGGCCGCCGGTTTTTTTGGCTTCGAGTGTGTACTCATAATCTCGCCAGTCCGAATCGCCGAATGTCAGCCGCACGTTCGTGCCCATACCTTCCTGAGCGATTGTCTCGCCGCGGACCGTCCATTGCCCCAGCTTATTTTGCTCGAAGCTTCGGTTCCAGATCAGCTCGCCCCAAAGGCCGCCGTTGACCGAATGGAAGATGTGTTCGAGGAAGTGGCCGTATATCTTATTATCAATTTCAGAGACTATGCGGTCCGGGTCAATGGTAAGCGTGACGCTTTGCGCCGGAGATAGAACTGTTACTATACAAACCAATAGCAATGCGGGAAGATATGCTCTTTTCATATTAATGCCCTTATTCTATTATAATCTCTAATTTGGCTTTACAACTCAAATCATATAATAGCAGGATTTCCCGAAAGAGCAACCACGGCTTTGCCAGGGGGAACATGGCAATAACAGCAGAGCATGAATTAACAACCTCAATACCAACCAATACAAACGGGGCTTATACCTGATCGATTGGTATAAGCCCCGATTTCATACTGATCCTGATGTCGTTTCAGAAAAAGGTGTATCTATTCGGCAATCTCTTTTATCGATTAAGCCGAATATCGTCAAAGTACATCTTGCCCGAACCGCCGGGTGTCGTTTGATTGCCCCGGGTCCCCAGGCCAATCATCATCTTATCAACGTCTGCCAAATTTATGCCCTGATCGGCAAATGCCTGTAATGGAATCACCCACTCGGTCCAGGTGTCTATCTGCGCCGCGGCCGGATCATCATGAATTACCACCGCAGGCGCTCCGGCACTATTTGAAAGAGCCACATACAGCGGCTCGGCATCGTTACTGAGGACGCCGATATCCTGGTTCGCCCACTGCCCGGTGACACTACCAGTAGTCGTGACATTCGAGAATACGGCCTGACATGTCAAAGCAGCATCATGGCTCGTTACCGCCAGACCGATATGGACATTTGCGCCCATTGGGATGTTCTCTGTGCCCTGCAACTCCCACGTCGAACCGTTAGCTGAATGATACGCTGTAAAGCTGCCGGAAATACTACGCTCCAATTTCACCCAGTACGGTGCAGTTATCGCGGCGGTCGTCGTATCGAGGCTGGTCTGGCCGGTGCCAGGCCGACGCTGGAAGGACACACCAGAACCAGGCGTCACAACCATCATCGCGTGCGCCGAGTCCGGATCGAGCTTCTCGCGAATCATCACGCCGGCCTTGGCCCAAGCGTTCGTGTTTTCGACGCTCTGGACTTTTGCTACAATCGAGCCGGCGCCGGTGAGCATCTTGTAGGCATAGTGGAATTCATCGGCTTCTACGCCATTCACCGCCCAGATATCCGCGCCGGAAGCAGTCATCGTGTAAGTACCAGTCGGGCCCTCGGCGAAGCTGCCGATGGCTCCCGGATAGCCTCTGAACCACAATGACAATTCCGTAACGCCTTCTTCTGTCCAGTCACGCTGGCCTGTCAACGTATGCTCCACTTCCGAATACTTCGAATAACCCTGCTTGTTATTGTCGTATGTAACCGGCATAGATTTTCCGCCGTCTTGGACGATAGTCTCCTCGGTATAAGAAGGTGTGGTTTCATCACCTACTGCAGAGCCGGTTCCGTTGCCGGCATAGTAATCCGCAGTACCCGGCGTCCCGTAGCCAAGGCCATCGTGCCAGGCGTACCATATCTGGTTCTCTCCGGCATTGTAGTCCTCGAAATCGTCTATGACAAAGTAATCGCCGGTCGTAAAGGTCCAGAGTGTGCCCGCCCATGGACTATCGGGACTGGCACCGTTAACTTCATCGATCCGCCAGTAGTAGGCCGTATTCAACATGAGTATGCCGGGATCGTAGCTCTCCTCTCCAAGTGCCTTTGACCCCTTGTACTCGGACGAGGCTGTCGTGGCATTCTTTACAGCGTCCGCATCCGTGCCGAAGTACACTTCGTGCGAAGCGGCGACGGCGCCGGCATCCCATTTCAGAATCACTGACGGTTTTACGCCCACGTCGCCATTGGCCGGATTCGGGCCAGTCACGGCGCCCTCGGTAGTGAAGCTCCAAACCTCGCCTTTATATGTCTCGATGCCGTCGAACTCATCGACACGCCAGTAATAAGTCTTAGCCAATTGAAGTGGCCCGGGGGAGTAAATCGCAGGACCGCTTTGAACGCCCGTCTCTGCGCTGCTTACCTCGTCGAAATCTTCGCCGAAGACAACATAGTTCAGTTTTGCTCCAAAACCTGCCGTCCATGTAAGCTGCACATTCAGATCTATGAATTCAGCACCGTTGGCCGGAATGGGTTCGTACGCAGTCTTGGGGGGAATCGTAAAGTTCCAGACCTTGCCTTTCCATGGACTGTTCGGTTCCGCTTCATTGACCTCGTCAATTCGCCAGTAGTAAGTCGTGCCGGGAACAAGACCGTCCGGATAAGCATATCCGGGAAATCCGGCAATACAAAACGTCAAGTCCTGATTACCTCGGAACAACTCCGAATCTCGCGTGGCTTCATTGACGTCTTCGAAATCCTCGCCCAGATATACATCGTGCGAGACGGCGAAATCTCCCGGTGCCCAGCCAAGAGTTACCCATGTGCCCACATGGAGTGAGCCATCGGTAGGGCTCGGGCCAAGGGCGTAGGGATATCCCTCCCCGCCTTCCATTATTGACTGAATCTCAACCTGTGACAGGGCCCCGTCGTAAATGCGCGCATCGTCCAGCAAACCGACAAGAAGATGGGTGGGCGGAATTACATCTCTTCCCGCGCCCAGAAGCAGGCGTCCGGTGCCGGTTTCAATCGAGCCGGCAGAAGCCATTGTTCCTATTTCTTCGCCATCCAGGTAGATAATTTTTATAGCTCCGTCGTACGTAGCAGTGACATGGTGCCATTCGTCGTCAAAGAGCCCGGCGGCAGCTACGGCCATCCATTCCAGGTCGGTCCCGGTCGTCTTAAAGCCGATTTGCTGGCCGGGTCCGTTATAGTACAATGCGAATGTGTCGATATTCGGCCCGCCCCTCATGATGATGCCGGACCAGTCCGGGTATGCAAAACTTGAATCGACTTTCACCCAGGCGGCGAGCGTCACCTGCTGAGTGATATTCAATATATCGGCGTTTCCGCAGTCAACGTAATCTTCGGTCCCGTCCAACTCCAGCGCGCCGCCGATATTCCCGACCGTCCACATCGGGTTTCCCATAAGCGTGCCTTCGTTACCGTTGCCGCTCGCATCGTAAGCGGTAGTCCCGGATGTCTGGTCCAATGTCCAGAAGCCGATCAGATTCGCTTCTACAGCGAGGGCCATACCCGGCAAAACGAGTCCCGGAACTAAAACAGAAAAAATCAAACAGAACAATCTCTTACACATGACTATCCTCCTCTATAAAATTATTTCGAATATGTTAATCCGACAGAAAAAACCGGAGACATCTCCTGCCCTGTTTATACTAAATCAGCCACCCTGCCGTCAAGAAAAACTTCTTAGAAAGTATTATATCAAGCTTAATCAAGGACAACTTCATCCTGATAAGCCGGCACAGTTACCTGCCAGCCGGTTTTCTCCCGGATATAGTCGCCGAACTTGTTTGCGCTTTCGGCTTCGCCGTGCACAACAAAGAGCTTCCGGGGCGGCTTTTTCAATCCGCTCAACCATTCGAAAAGCTCTTCTTTGTCCGCGTGTGCCGAGAAACCGTTTATCCTCGCAATCCTGGCAACGACCGGATACTCCTGGCCCAGTATTCGGACTTCTTTCTCGCCGTTGACGATTCTCCTGCCGAGCGTACCGACCGCCTGGTAGCCAACGAACATGATCGTATTCTCGGCCCTGGTGATATTATTGACAAGGTGGTGTTTGATTCTTCCGCCGGTGCACATCCCCGAGCCCGCTATAACCATAATCGTGCCCCTGATATGATTAATGGCCTTCGATTCGTCGCTTGTCCCGGCCATTTTCAGTCCCGAGAATTCAAAGGGCGACTTGTTGCGCCTCATAAATTCAGTCATCTCCTCATCGTACAACTCGCGGTGCTTCTGAAAAACCTTTGTGATACGTGAAGCCATCGGGCTGTCCAGAAAAACTGGTAATGGCTGTATCGCTTTTTCGAGCAGTAGTTCGTTAATATAATATAAAAGCTCCTGCGAACGTTCGAGCGCGAAGCTCGGGACGATAATGTTGCCGCCGGCCTGCTTCGTCGAATTGATGACCTCGGCGATCAGTTTCTTCGTATCCTCGGGTCCCTCATGCACGCGGTCACCATAGGTGGACTCGACCAGGACATAGTCGGCCTGTTCGACAATAGAGGGATCCTGCACGATCGGCCTGTCCGGCCTGCCTATGTCGCCTGAGAATATGACCGTTCTGTCCTGCCCGTCCTGGCTGACTTTGACCCTGATAATAGAGGAACCGAGAACGTGGCCCGCATCGCAAAAAGTCGCCTCAACGCCGGCACCAATCTTGACAGTCTGTTTATATTTTACAGAGGAGAATTGTGGAAAACATGCCTCGGCTTCGGCGGTCGTATAAAGCGGTTCAATGGGATGGGGGCCTTTTCGCCCTTCCCGCTTATGCCTTTTAAGTTTGTACTTGGCATCTTCTTCCTGTATGTGGGCCGAATCCAGCAGTATTATTTGCGCTATTTCGGAAGTAGCGGCCGTACAATATATCCTGCCTTTGAATCCTTCTTTGACGAGCTTCGGCAATAAACCGCAATGATCCAGATGGGCATGAGTTAAAAGAACGGCATCCAGGCTCTCGGGAGGACAGGTAAAAGGCTCCCAGTTCCTTTCCCGAAACTGACGCTCCTGATAAAGTCCGCAGTCTACAAGAATTTTCGTGCCGTTAGCTTCCAGAAGGTGTCGGGATCCGGTAACGTTCTGAGCGGCACCAAGGAATTTCAGTTTTATTGACATAGCTTACCTCAATTTAATAAACGTTGATTTCCAATAATCGATTCTACAAAGATGTCTCCACTAAGTCAAGCAAAGAAACCATGTTGCGGTCTATCGCATACGCCCCAGATTAGATATTCCGAAATTGGCCGCGAGGCTCGCCCTCGGCAATGTGCTTCTCTCATGAGGCAAAAAGCAATTTGATCATGCTCAAAAAATCCGGCTCCATTAAGCACAAAACCGACTGCCAATAATAACTGCTACCAAAATCCGCTTATTCTATTAAGAGCGTAGTCTTTCCTGCTATTTCAATTGACTCAGCGACGATATGGTGGTAAAATAGATAAAGATTCGGAACTGAATTTGAATACGCCCTCTTAGTTGATGACCGCGACTTTGGGGCTGGAAGATTAGTGATAAAACCGCTTCTCACCGGTCTATGGCAGCGGTGAAGATGGAGACAGAACATTATTCATGTCTATGAAAGTTTCGTTTCTATCATTGATTCTGGTTGTATTTTTGGTGGTTTCTGCTCGTGTCGAGGGCGTCCCGCCCTCGGATCGCGGGCAGGATGCCCGCGACACGGATTCCGGCAATATGACGCTGGTAATCAACGAGCTGATGGCTGATAATACCGGCTCGGCACGTGATCAGAACAACGATTACGACGATTGGATCGAGATTTACAACTACGGCGATTCGGCAGTAAATATAGGCGGGATGTATCTGACGGATAATCAGTCGGCTACTGCGGGATGGCGTGTGCCCGATAATAATCCCTCTGTAACCACAATTGCCCCAAAAGGCTTTTTGCTAATCTGGGCGGATGGCGAGACGGACGAGGGCACGCTGCACGCTGGTTTCAAGCTTGGTTCCGACGGCGAGAATATCCGTTTTTTTGCCGCCGACGGCAACACTCTTATCGATGAGGTGACTTTTGGCCCCCAGGCCGAAAACCGCTCCTACGGCCGGATGCCCGACGGCAGCGGTAACTGGCAGACTCTCGCCGCTCCCATGCCGGGCAAGTCCAACTCCTCTGCGCCCATTTCCGTTGTGATTACGGAGATTATGTACCATCCGTATCATCCGAGTCCCGGGGTAGAGGATATCGACGCCGAATATATCGAGCTTTTCAACCGCGGTATCGATCCGGTCAATCTCTCGGGCTGGAGGATTATAAACGGCGTGAATTTCGCATTCCCCAATGTGACGCTCGGAGCCGGGGAGTATCTCGTTGTGGCCGCGGATGTCGATACCTTCAAAGCTCATTATCCATCGATAAGCAATGTTGTCGGGGGCTGGGTGGGCCGGCTGAGCAATAGTAGCGAAGCGATTGAGATTCTTGACGATGCAGGCGTGCAGATCGACAGCGTCCGATACGCCGACAATGGTGACTGGGCCGTGCGCGAGCTTGGCCCGGAAGATTACACCCATCGCGGGTGGGTCTGGTCGAACCAGCACGATGGCGGGGGCAGTTCACTGGAATTGATTAATGCCGGGATGCCGAACGAGTTCGGCAAGAACTGGGCTGCCAGCGAAATTAACGGCGGAACGCCCGGCGCGGTCAACTCGGTAACGGACAATGACATCGCACCGCTTATTCTCGAAGCAATACACTGGCCGATTATTCCCGGCTCCGATGATCCAGTGACAATATCAGCTCGCATCCTGGATGAATCGGCGGCCGGCATTACGGCAGCCTTACATTATCGCAGGGACGGCGAAGCCGGCTTCGACACGTTAACGATGCTTGACGACGGCCAACACGGTGACGGCGATGCGAGCGACGGCCTCTACGCGGCCCGAATACCTGCACAATCCGATGGCACAATCATGGAGTTCTATCTCGAAGCAACCGATACCGGCACCAATTCCCGTACATGGCCCGCTCCCGGCATGGTCGACGGAAGGCCGGAGCAGGTGACAAATGCGCTCTACCAGGTGAACGATTCGGCCGGCACGGACAAAGGATGGGTCCCCGACAGCCAGCCGTTTTATTACCTGATAATGACCGAGCAGGAACTGGTGGAGCTCGAGGACATCGGGGACAGGAACTACAGCGGTAATTTGTTTGCCGCCGAACCGATGAGCAACGCACAGATGAACGCTACGTTCATCAGCGTTGACGGCGTATACACAGACATTCGCTATAACGTCGGCGTCCGCAACCGGGGCAACCGCAAGCGGGCCGATCCTCCAATGAGCTATCGCGTAAATTTCCCGAACGACCATTCTTGGAAAAACGTCACGGCACTGAACATTAACAGCAAATACCCGCATCTTGAACTCATGGGCAGTGTACTGTTCCAAATGGCTGGTTTGCCCGCAGCGGACGTACAAATTGTGCAGCTCAGAGTCAACGGTCAGAACCTCGCAGCAAACGACTTCAACAAGACATATGGTTCTTATTCCGCTATAGAAGTTTTCGACAGTGACTGGGCAAAAAATCATTTCCCGGATGACGACGCCGGCAACCTTTATAGATGCACTTATTATGACAACGGTTCTTTTCCCAGAACCAGAACTTTCGCCGACCTTGACTACAAAGAAAGTGCCGGTCAGACGCCAAATCCCGACGACTATCGAAACAACTACATCAAAAAAACAAACGAGGCTCAAGACGACTGGTCGGACCTGTTCGGCCTTATCGATAAACTCAATAACGATAACATTACGGATGACCGCTTTGTTGCTGAGGTCGGCCAGGTCGTCAATCTTGAGAAATGGATGCGATTTCTGGCCGTCGATGCGCTGTTGGGCAACCGGGAAGGCGGCCTTACCAACGGGACAGGCGATGACTACGCGATGTATCGAGGCGTTGAAGATCCGCGGTTCTGGCTTCTGGGGCACGATCTCGACACGGTGCTCGGCCAGGGCGACCATGACTACGAGCCTGAGCGTGACATCTTCGTCTATGCCGGCGTGGACGGCCTTGAGCGGCTGCTTGGTCACCCGGACGTCATCCGGCTTTACTATCGCCAGTACAAGGACCTGGCCGAGACGGTCTTTGCACAGGAGAATATTTTTCCGCTGATCGACCGGCTGCTCGGCGACTGGGTGCCGAGTTCGGAAATCGAGGGTCAGCAGGGTATCAAACAGTTTGTCATCGACCGCATGAACAGCATCCTGTACGGAGGCTATCCGAATGCCGACGACGAACCACAAATTCCGCAGCAGTTAACAATCAACAGCAACCTGCCAGTAGTTCACGGCTTTCATAACACAAATATACCGCTCACCAATCTTTCCGGCACTTTCAACGCTATCGAAGCACTGTCTATTCTCGTCAATGGTCTTTTGATTGCCGAATCCGACTTCTCGCAGAAAAACGGCACATGGTCCGTCCGGAGCGTACTGCTCAATCCCGGCATCAATCGAATTATCGTCCAGGCCTTCGACGGCCCCAACGGCACGGGCAACCAGGTCGACCGGGGATATATTGACATCCGGTACGACACAGGCTCGACCAACAATGTTCCCAATAACAGCAACAGGACAAGCTTTGCCTCTTTGCAAACCGACATTATCACCCCCAACCTCATCGTTCGCGACAGTTATCTGCCCGGCATACCTGTCCTTGTGCGCGTGGAGCTTCTGAACGATGACGGCACAATCAATCGCAATCTGTGGGACGCCGAGGCGAGACTTTCGGTCGCCGACAATCCGAATATCAGACTGTCCACCGACCGGGTCACTATGTATAACGGCCTCGGCAGCGCGCTGGTCGGCTTTGACGGCACCGGCGATTTCACCCTGAACGTCGAGGTCAGCGGTACCAGCACAAGCAAAGTTTTGGCCGACTGGAGCGACGAACCGATTCAGACGGTACCGGGTGAACTCGCCGGGTCACAGACATGGAGCGGCATTTACCATATCACCGGCGGTGACTTCACGATTTCCAGCGGGGCGGTGCTGACACTCAATCCCGGGACACTCGTGCTCATCGACGGCGTATCCTCCGGCAGCAACGGCACCGACATTGACGTGGCCGGATCCATCCAGTCGCTCGGAACGGCCGAATCGCCGGTCACCATTACGGCATATTCACCCGGCAGAAACTTCGGCGAACTGCATCACGACAATGCGGCGCCATCGAGCTTTCTCTATACGAACATTACGCAGGCCGGACACTCGCCGAATGTCGGCCACTCGAATTCGGGCCCCGCTATCCGTGCATCTGGCTCGGTGTTCGTCTTCGAACACTGCTCGCTGACCGACAACGCTGGCAAAATCGGGCATGTCACATCCGGCTGCGATTTGTCATTCCGGAATTGCCTCTTTGCCCGCTCCGTCATGGGACCGGAAATCTCCGGCACGGCACTGCTTTTCGAGAACAGTTGGATCACGGACATGCACGCCGACGACGATGCCGACGGCATCTACATACACGGCCAGCAGGCCGGGCAGCAGTGTACGCTGACCAACGGCGTGGCCGCGAACATTGACGACGACGGCATCGACACGCTCAGTTCCGACGTCACGATACAGGATTTCATCGTCCGCGACTGCAAGGATAAGGGCGTCAGCATTTACGGAGGCGAGGTAAATATAAATTACTGCCTTATTGTCGAGAATAACAAAGCACCCGAAGACCCGACAATCGCCACCATCGCGACCAAGACGGTCGAAGGCGCCACCGCCATCGTCAACATCGACCACACAACGATAGTCACCGACAAGGCACCGGGACACATTGATGTCGGCATCCAGTCCCACAACAAGTACGGCGTTACAAGCGGCACCATTATTTACAACGTGACTAATTCGATAATCGACGCCACCGACCCGGTCGACGTCCAGAGTCCGTACATCGAATCGGATATCTATATAAACTACTCCGACATATACGGTGAACCGTGGCCCGGCACCGGCAACCTCAACGCATCCCCGATGTTTGTCGATCAGGCAAATCACGACTACCGGCTTGCCGGGACGTCACCGTGTATAAACGCTGGCGATCCCGCCGCCGATCCGGACCCGGATTTGACCGTAACCGACCAGGGCTACACATGGTTCGAGCGGCAACAGATCGACCTGCCTGAAGGCTCGCTCTTAGATGATGCCGTCTGGGAACCGCAGGAAGGCCCTTATCTTGTCACCGGCGAGCTGACCGTACCGCCTGGCGCCGTTTTGACCATCCTGCCCGGCACAACCGTCTTTTTCGATCCGGATGCAAAGATGAATATCAAGGGCCGTCTTATAGCCGAGGGCACAGAGTACGAACTGATTCGGTTCACGCGTACGCCCGAAGCCGGCGGCACGTGGGGCGGTATTCAATTCGCAAACACGATGCAGGACAACCGCATCAGCTATGCGATAATTGAGTATGGGCAAACGAATAACGGCATGGTTGGTCTGGAAAAATCCAACCTCCTGCTTGACCATGTCACACTCGATAACACGACTCTTCAACGTATCATCTCCAAAGATTCGTCGTTGATTGTGCGCAACTCGGTCTTCACCGACACCTGTGCCGATGGACAGACGCCCACTGACAACCGCACCGAGCATCTCTGGGGCAGTGGAATACCCGCCGGCGGCCAGTTTATAATCGAAAATAATGTCTTCGGGACCACTCCCGGCCACAACGACGCAATTGACTTCGACGGAAAGTCACGCCCCGATCCCATCCCGCAGATTATGAACAATATCTTCATGGGCGGCGGGGATGATGCTCTCGACCTCGAATGTGACGCCCATATCGAAGGCAATCTTTTCATGAACTACATCAAGGACCAGCTTAATCGGGCCTCGGGTGAGTCGAATGTAATTTCCGCCGGAGCCGCTAAACACTACGTAATGGTCCGCAATATCTTCTACAATGTCGATCACGCCGCCCAGGTTAAGAATGAGGCTTTTCTCTCATTTGTAAACAACACGGTCTGTAACACATCCGGAGCCGGCATATATTTCGAGCTCGGCCTTCCGGGCCGGCGTCCCGGCCAAGGCGCATACCTTGACGGCAATATTTTCTGGAATACCCCGCTTGCTCTCGAAGGCATTGACGAGATGACAGAACTGACCGTAAACAATTCGATGCTCCCGGCCGAGTGGCACTCTTACGGCGTTGGCAATATTGACGCCGACCCGGTTTTTGTCGATACCGGGACGGACTTCCGCCTGAAAGCCGGTTCGCCCGCTATCGGCACAGGGCCGTGCGGCCTGGATATGGGCGCCTACGTACCGGCCGGGGCAGCGGTCTGCGGCGAGCCAGATGTGGTGACCTATCAAACGGATGCTGCGCTCATAGTTGGCGGGCCAGGCATTACGCATTACAAATACAGCCTCAACAGCGAGCCCTGGAGCGAAGAGCTGCCGGTGGATGTACCCATCGTGCTCAATAATCTTGTCAACGGCCGGATCTATACTGTTTTTGTCATCGGCAAAAACACGGCCGGCATCTGGCAAAGCGAAGATAAGCCGACCGCCTCACGCACGTGGACCATCGACACATCTTATTCGAAGCTGGTAATCAATGAAGTACTGGCGATTAACAGCACGACCCTCGACAGGGGCGGGACATTCCCCGACCTGATAGAGTTGCATTACGACGGCCCGGCCTCGCTGAGCCTGACCGGCGTGAGCATCACAGACAACCCGGATGAGCCGAGGAAATTTGTCTTTCCGTCAGGGACATCCATTCAGCCGGGCGAATACCTGTTACTCTATGCCGACTCCGATACGACCACCTCCGGCATACATTTGGGCTTCGCCCTTAACGCTAACGGCGAGGGTCTCTATCTCTATGACAGCAGCGGACAACTGCTCGATTCGGTCGAGTTCGGCCTACAGTTGCCGGACCTGTCCATTGGCAGAATCGGAAACAACGGCGGCATTTGGACCCTGACTGTGCCGACCTTTGGCCAGGCCAATATCGCTCATCCGCTCGGCAATCAGAAGGCAATCAGGATAAACGAATGGCTCGCCGACGGTCTTGTGCTGTTCGAGGATGACTTTATCGAGCTGTATAATCCTAATACTTCCCCGGTTGATTTGACCGGCCTGTACCTGACCGACAATCCCGTCACTCAACCTGATAAATATCCCCTCGGCCCACTGAGCTTTATTGCCGGGGAAGGTTTCGCCGTGTTCAGGGCGGACAACAGCAACAGGAAAGGTCACGTGGATTTCAAACTCTCGGCAGATAATGAAATGATCGGCCTGTTCGACGCCGGGCTCAACCAGATCGACATGGTGCTCTACGGGCCGCAGACCACCGATGTCTCCTACGGCCGGGCGTTCGATGGCAGCGATGACTTTGAGTTCATGGAACTGCCGACGCCCGGTGCTTCCAATCCGTCGAACGGACCGACCACTATCACAATTATCAACCTCGTACCAGAGGATGCCGATAAGCGCGTGCTGGTTCCGACCGAAGATATCGGCCAGCAATGGAGCACGGAAATCAATTTTGACGATTCGGCATGGGAACTCAGCACCGGCAGTCCCGGCGGAGTCGGATACGAAAGGAGTTCCGGCTACGAAGATTTTATCGGCATCGACATTGAAGCACAGATGTACGGAGAAAATACTTCTTGTTATATCCGCATCCCATTTAGTATCGAGGCAAACGAACTGGGCGATCTTACTGAACTGACACTAAAGATTCGGTATGACGACGGCTATGTCGCTTACTTGAACGGGATTGAAATAGCAAGACGTAATTTCAACAGCACGCCGGCATGGAATTCCCGTGCAAGCTCCGGCAATTCGGATTCCGCCGCCGAAGTTTTCGAAGACATCGACATCTCCGAGTTCATCAGCGACCTCAAGCTGGGCGGCAACATTCTTGCTATCCAGGGCATGAACAACTCTTTAACCAGCTCCGACTTGCTTATCAGTGTAGAGCTTGATGGGATCATTACGATAGCAGCCGATAATTTCCCGTTCGCCAACGCCATGGCCCTTCTGGACGGCCTCCGGGTGACAGAGCTGATGTACCACGCATCGGCCGGCAGCAACTTCGACTACATCGAGCTGCAGAATATCGGTGATACAACTCTGGACCTGACCAGCGTTCGCTTGAGCGATGGAATTAACTTTGCCTTTCCCACGATGACTCTCGAAGCCGGCCGGTATGTTGTGGTGGTCAGCAACACAGCTTCCTTCCGGTCGACCTACGGCACGGGCATCAACGTGGCGGGCGAATATTCAGGCAACCTGAGCAACGGAGGCGAAAAGGTCGTTCTAAGCCTTCCCTGGCCCCTGGACGCTGCGATACTGCGATTCGGGTACAGTGACACATGGTATCCTGCGACCGACGGCAACGGCAGTTCACTCGCAATAAATGACCCGCTCGCAAATCCGGCAGACTGGAGCGAATCGGTAAATTGGCACGCAACCACTCCCAGCCCCGGCGGGTAAAAAATAACAGTCAAGACATTATGTCACCGGCAGAGTCTTCAGCCTGGTTCACTCGCCCCCCAAGCGATATTCATAGAGGTTGTAGCCAACTTCACGAACGGCCCGGATAATCTCAGGGTACGGCTTGTCGCAAACGTCGATCAAGCCGATCTGGTAGTTTTCGCCGTCGCCACGGCCGGTTGTCGCCTGGTCCTTGTACTGGAACCAGTGCGTGCCGACGATATACGGGTTCCGCAGCGCGCCCCGGACGTAACTTTCATACTTGTCGGCGCGGTCCTGCTGGTTGGCCGTCTTACGAAGGCCGGTGTGGAACATGCCGCGATCCAGAGCGCCGAAGTGGAACTCACCGATAATGATAGGTTTGTCTATTCCATCGGGTAAACGTTGCTCGGCAACGCTGTAGGAGTAGCGGTTGTAGCCAACGATATCGCAGAACTTCGCCGCGGCCCGCGCGGCAAGGTCATTAACCCAGGCGAAGCGGCAGCCCATATAGAGCTGGCCCGGCGCGTATTTATTGAGTTCTTCGCAAATGGTGCTGAAGTAGGTCTCCGCTGTTTTCGTATAAAAGGCCGTCAGGTCGGCCCGGGCTTTCACTTTATCAGGAGCCTGCCTGCTTTGCAGCAGAGCGTCCCACGTGGCATGATTTGTCCCCCAGACCGCATTGAGCTTGTCAATCGTCGTGTACTTAGCCATCAAGTCGTCAAGAAAAACCTTCTTGGCCGGCTGCTCGGCGGGCGAGATCAGCGTAGCCAAAGCCAGCGAAACATCATCCCCCCAGGCCAGCTCGTTGTGCACGAAGTAGCCGATGCACCACGGGTCGCCGATTGCTCTGCCTTTTTCGGATTCCAATCGCCGCCGGAGCGCCTCGCGGAAGCTCGGGTCAAAAACGTCGAAGAACTTACCCCAGTACCCCTCCGAGCCCTCCAGCGTCTTTGCACTGTAGCTGATAGTACATACGTACGGCGTCTTTCGCATCAGGTAAATGTCACGATCCGACCAGTTGGCGATGGTATTCATGCCCCAGCTTTTCAGCCTGCGGTGTGTTATCTCAGCAAAAGTTGTGGCCCATTCTTCGCCGTATTTGCGTAAGAAGTTGGCCCGGCTGAAATCATATGTCTTATATGAATGGCCCTTGTAATAGCCGTGCGGAGCCCAGGAACCACCTGCATAAAACTGGGCAAATTCCGAGCCGTCTTCCGGAAGGCTGCTAAAATAATGCTCGCGGTCGTTAATCGGCGTAGCATTATGACTACGAACGCAATCGGTGCCGTGTGACCAGAACAACCTGCCTTCCGGATCGACAAGCCACCACTTGCTCTTGTATTTCTCCACGCGGAACAAGCCCGTGGCTTTAAGCTGGGGCCCGGCGGCCCAGCCGCCGTATTTATTTCGGTCCGCCGGTCCGGGATGAGCGGCAAGGTCCTTTTGCTCAATTCCCTTATAGGCAATCATCTCATTAATCGAATGAGTCTTGCCCGGCCAGTCCCGATGCACAAACTGGCCAAGCTCGTCAATGAAGGGTAAAAAAGTCTTCGTATCCAGAACTGTCACGCTGCCGCCGGCGCGGATATTCCTGATCTCGAAAACATGGTCTATTCGAGGTCTGGCAACATAGAAAAGCATCTGGGTGACATTCGACGTATCGACCTTCCCGGCATGAACTGGATATCCCCTCATCCCGATAAGTTCCAGCGGCTCTGATAGCTTCCAGGGCACAGGGAAAATCCGCACCGTCAGAGTTCCTTGCTCTCCACTTGTTAGTGTGATGCTATCGGTTACGCAGTTTTTACTGCCGTCGGCGCCGGGATTATCGACCCGGCAGCTAACCGTAACCGGCTCGTCCGCGATGTTCTTCACATCGATGGAAATATACTCGTACCGGGACATGTCCCATTTTCCCGACGGGGCTTTCAAGGTAATGCCCGGCCACGGCTTCTCATGGCCTGTTTCGATACGTAATCCTGCCGCTGCCGCCCGCGTGGTCCTGGCGTCGCTGGTAATAACTGAGCCTATGTCGAAATCGCTGCCAAACTCGAAAAGAACCTGCTCTGCGGCAGAAAGTCCGACCGGCCCGGTTAAAAAGCAGCCTGAAACAACCACCAGAACAGCAATAAAACACCCTGTCTTATTCATCGGTTTATCCTTCCAATAATAGTATATGATAAGCAAACTCTTTGCTCTGCGTCTCGAACTTCACGCGATTCGCCGTGCCGTCAAATTCGACGCTGCGGATTTTTCGTCCGTCGGAATCCACGGCGGAGATTGATTTTACTCGCTGGCCGCCTGTGGCGGTCAACTTGCCGATACGCATCTCAATTGTAAACGGGTCAATATCGGGCAGCGGCGTGACAACAATCAAGTTTTCCTTTAGCCGGCAGCGAAACGCGCCTTCGGTTACTACGGAACCGAAATCAATCGGCACCTTTTTTTCATTCCACCGCCCGGCGGACCGGATTTCACGCCGGCCGGCTCTGTTAAACGCCCTGGCGTTGAAATAATCACCCGAAGGTCCGTGTGATTGTTCGACGATCACGCCGTCAATCCTCTCAATGCCGGATTCAATCCGCCCCTTCCTCGCATAGTATCCGTACTGCGGCAGCGTCTTTCCGGCCACGCTCCAATCATCTGCGCCACGATTGACGAAAACGCGTGCGCCCGATTTCCACGCGATGATCTGCTTGTGGATATCGCTATCTACAAATTCGACGCTTTCGATTTCATCAACCGCAATACTCCGGACAAAATCCTGTGCCAGCCAGTACTTCCGGACGGCGCCGCGGCCGAACGCGCCACGGTCGATCATCAGGGCGTGGCCTTCGAGAATCTCGGCGCTGACGTAATCGTCGCTCTCGATGCCGTGTCCCCGGCGGTCCCGCCCGCCCTGGTAGCGGCTGGAATAACCGACGCCGTGCAGGCTGAATTTATCGTGCAGCACCGCATCGAACCACGGCACCATTTCCCAGTCTTCGCAGGCCAGCTTGTTGCAGAAACTCTTGCCGACAGGCGAAAGCTGCAGGTGCTGACAATCCGAGCCGTCAAGGTAACCGGTCAGTTGATCATGCCCCGCCTCCGATGTCATCGGCGCATTGTCACCCAGGTAGTCACGTATCCAGGCGAAAGTCTCGCCCCAGCTTTTGCGGGTTTCGAGCATCGAATGAAAATTGCCCTGCTTGTCGTAGAAATCGAAGCACGGCAGCGATGTGAATACGTCGATAAAATAGTGAGTCGGCCTGAGGTTGGGCTTTATCAATTTCATATTGCGTTTTACGAACGGCATAATCCGGTCCGGCCGCCAGCGGTAGCTCTGGGCGTCCCGGCCATTATTTATCCACGCTTTGATCGGTTCGCCCTGCTCGGTAAAGCAGATGTCGTCGTAGCTGTAATCGGTCGCATCCGGATAAAAATCGATATAGTTATCATGCAGGCCCCACGGGATATCTTGCTCGCCGCAGACCTCTGCAATCCGCCGCATATCCTCTACCGTGCCGAGTTCGGGCAGCGGCGGATAAATGTCGGGCAGGCGATAGTCATATCCCCACCGCTGCCAGACGTGCACCGTCAGCAGCGAATCGGTCAGGCCGTAAGCGATCATTCGCTTCATCGTCTCGGCGATCTCGGCGTAGTGACCACCCCAGATATCGAAAACAAACCGTCCGGCTTTTTGCTCGAATCCGCTGGCCCGCTGCTTGTCGTACAAAGGACGATACCTGCGGGCACAGTCAAATGCTCCTTTATCGCTCGGCACAAGAGTCATCGTCGCATCGAGATGTGTGTGAAGAGAATAAATCTTCTGCTCGGGATTCACCTCCAGATAGTCCGGCGGATTATCGCAGGCGATCAGCAGCGACAGACCGCCCTCGAAATCGAAGCCGACATGGCTTGTTGAGAGATTGTGTCCGCCGAAACCGGCCCTGAACGCTTCCGGCTCGACTATACAATATCCGTGCCCATAGTACACACGCGGGGCATGCTGGTCCGCCGGGCCTGCCGCGAAGTCAGTGATCCGCTTCGGGCAATCGACCTTAATCCGCAGTCCGCCTTTCTCGGACCAGATCCGCGTCACGAGCTCAACATCCTGCCCTTCGATCTGCAAAAGCTGCCTGCCGGTCAGTACCTGATTTACGTGCCGCCATGTCCCGCCCCCCCTGCCAAGCGTAGATATTTCCCTGCCGAGTACCGTGAGTTTGAGGCCGTCTAACACAACGCATTTCTCATCGCTGCCGATAGCGATGACCGCATCTGCCGTCCCCTGTCCGGTCGGGATGACCGCCGCCCGGTATTTACCATCGAGATCAAAAAGATAGCCCCTGCCATATCCCGTCTTGACCAGCATCCTTGCCGACCGGCGCAAGGCTTCTCTCTCGGTTTCCGGCATTGACTCAAGTGGCCGGCCAGCGACGACCATCGGCTCACCCCAATAGGACGAATCACAGGTCGTATCGCGTTTGGGCCCCGGGTGACTTTCCAGCCGCAGCAGTATCCGCCTGCCGGCAAATTTGCTCAAATCCACCTGGGCATCCAGCCATTTTTTGCTGTCGGTGTGACGCTCGAAAAGTTTCTCGCTATCGGCCCAGACGCGAAATGTCACGCCGTCGCTGGCGGGCTCGGTGGCTGAATGATCCCTGATAGCGTTGGCGAAAACCAGCTTAATCGGAGCTACGCTCGGCAGTTGCAGCGAGAACTCGGCAAAGATTGTTCCGCCGCCCGGCTTCCAGGGCGGATGCATTACTATCGCGTTTTTTGTCGCGCCGCGGGTAATGGTGCCGTATGAAAGATTGGCGGAAGATTCCATCGAAGAGCCCTGCCAGCCAACCGGCATATAGACCAGAGGCTTGTCGTAATAATTCCATGCCGCCCGATGCGTTCGCAGCAGCCATAGGGGCAGAGCACCGTTATCCGGGACCGCGTTTACCGGCATATCGGGCGCTTGTTCGGACGAAGTCGCCACCTTTTCGAAATTCGACTCGAATATCTGCACGGCGTGTGTCGTTACAGTCCGGCCCTCGTGCTGAAAATCGGCATAAATATGAACCGGATACAACGCCGAACAGGCCCCATATCCGGCCGCAATCTGAAATACGGCGTTCGCCTGCCCTCCGGGGGCAATCACAAGACTTTTTTCCGTCTCGTTAACGGCATGCCATTCGTCCACTAACCCGGCCATCCGCAGGTTCATGCGCATTTCTGTGTCGGCACTGTTTACCAGTGTAACCATCACCTGCCGCGGTTTATCATACTCGGTCACGTCGGCAATCTCACCGATTGTCATTTTCAGCGGGCCCTGCGTCACAACATGCCCGTTAAACGCGAACGCCCTGCCGCTCAGCAGGATGAGCGCAATAAAAAGCTGGAATTTACGAACTGTCATTTGAATTCCTTTATCGTGTCAAAAGGTACCACATGGTTTTGTATTGAGGCGAAAGTCGCAGGACACCTTTTCCAGACCTGTCTGAAGCAGGCACATTGCCGCTCGGCATTCCATCGGCTCCGATCGCCTGGCATTTCCACCTGCCTTCCGGCAGAATAAAGACCGCCTCGACAGCCTCTATCTGAACAGGCGACTCGCCCCAGTTCCGGCCGACCGTTTGACGATCATCGGAGAATATCATGCCGGTATTCTCGCACCGGCCGCAGGCTGTAACCAATATCTTTCGGCTCTCATTTACGGCCGCATCGTCCAGGGCCGCGACTGTCATTGCGACAAAACCCGAAGATGTCACGGATATCCGCCCTTCAGTCGACTCTTCATACCGGTTCGCGTGACCGGCAAAGGCCCAGGCGGACGAACCCCACACGGCGTAGAATCCGCGGCCACGTTCGACAAACCAGTCCAACACTGGATCCGAACCATCCGGGTCTTTCGTAGCACTACTGCCGGCAAGAGACGAAACGAATTGCGATTTGAGCATTTCGTAGCGGGAAATCCGGGCACGCTCGGCCAGAACGTCGAACATGCCACTACCGTGTTTGAGATGCAGATTCGCCAGCGATGAAAGCATTTCCCCGGAGTCGGTCAACGGAATCAGCGAGATGCCGCTCAACGGCTGAATTCCGCCCTGGCGAAAGATAACCGTCCCGGCCCGCATGAAGCCCCACTTGGCGGGATTCGTGTCTATGTCGAAATAGCTGTTCATGTACTCGCGATTCCACTCGTCCGAGCTGTGGCTATACGTGTACAGCCATATCCCGTCCCAATCCTGGGCGGCGGCAAAGGAAGCGATCAACGGAACGCACTCGGCCTGCGAATCAAGGGGTGCGGGATGATTGTATTCGCTCAGCGTGAACGGTTTATTGCCAAGGCGCGCCGCAGCCAGATTGAAGATAGTGGCCTCGTCGGGATAATCCGTCATAGGCTTCTGGTCGATAAGCCAGTTTTCGGCGTCCCAGGGCTGGCCGGGAAAACGCGGATGCTGCCAGTACGCGTGAGTGTCGATGAAGTCCATGTCACTCTGGGTATAAAGTCCCAGCGGACCGAAGACAATCGTGCCGGTGACAAGTGCGCCGGAGCCGAGATCGCTTTTGATATAGTCGCGCATGCCGTCGAAATAACTTTTTTCCGTCTCGGCGAGAAAAAGCATCCGGTCGGTCGCCCGCTGAGAGCTCTCGTTGTCGGCGTAAAGCGAGACGCTACCGGAATCGAGGTTTTCACCTTCGGCCAGGCCCATCCTGCCGCCCGGACGAAACTGGACATTCGCAAGGTACACCGGGGCGTCGCTGCCGCTGAAAGCAAAGTTCACACGCGCATTACTTTCATCCGCTGTGGGCACAAAACCAAAGCTGAACGTCTGCCATTGGTTTGTCAGCGAGGCCTGCCTTGACAGCCCGAGACCGCCCCAGGGACTTGCCGCCTGGCCGACATTGCATCCCAACTGCCTGGCGGCGTCGCTGGCGGCCTCGAAAATCACCGTATAGTACTGCCCCGCCGCAATGGAAAGCCCGCCCTGGTTTAACTGCAAGTGCCACTGCGTATCGTTGGCTTTTCCGATCTCGATAAACAGCGCACCTTTAGAGCGGTATTGACCCCGGGACATTGAAGCCAGGCAGCCCTCATGCTGCTCCAGGTTCCAGTCATCCGGGACAGACCCGGCCGGTCCGGCCATCTGCAAATCGCCGTTGCTCAGAAGGTCACCTCCGAGCTGCTGGACACCCTCGGCCCAGGCATTGCGCAGATTCACGTTCGAGCCATAGCGATTTACGAGCCAGGCGTTAAATAACTTCTGCAGAATATCCGCATAATACGTCGGCAGCGACCGCAGCGTTTCGTCGCTGGACCACATGAAGAAACTGTTCTCGTTGGTTATCTCGAAAATCGCCACCGCCGGGTCGTCGGCGTAACGAATCCCGCGATACGGATTAACATGGCTCAGCATTTGACGGGCATAATTCTTCTGAGCATCGACCAGCGCGGGCGTGAAAATATTGGAAATCTTGTCATATCCACGGTTCGTCTCGGGTAATCCAAGATATTCGCTGTGCGCCCGCCCGACGTGCAGGTTGAGATTGACGAAGATGCCGTGAAGGGCAAGTTGATTGATAAAAAAGTCCAGCCTGTCGAGCGCCTCGGGAGCGATATTTTTGCCGTCGGCGGCGTTCCATATTCCTTGCGGCCACCGGGACGTATCAAGATGATGACATCGGACGGTGTTAACGCCGGCCGCAGCCAACCGGGCGGCGACAAAAGGGGCATCCTCGTGCGTGGGCAGATTCGCTCCAAAGGAGAGATTTACGCCCCAGAGGCGAACTCGCTTCCCGGCACGATAGAAATGGCCGCTATCGGCCAGCAGGCGGTCACCATCGGTCAGGATCGGTTCGTAAGAAGTTACAGCAATCGGCGAGTTGACGTCGGGCCTGGCGGGAATCACAAAAGGCACAAACTCCGCCGCCGCCTTGCTGCAGGCAATAATACAAATTAAAAGTGCAAAAATGAAAAATTGCTCCGCGTACTTTTTCCTTATGTTTCCATGAACGCTGTTAAAATATCCTCTGAGTACCATTGTTATCTCCTCTTAAAATATAATGTAGAGCACTAATTACTTCACTCTTACCGCAAATGATATAATCTTCGCTCCATACTATCAATTGAAAAACAGCACCATCGGCGGGTAATATCATACCGCTTTGCTCAGCATCGAATTTATAACGGTGCTTGCAAAAAAGCTCGCCGGGCAATATCATTGCCGGTGAGTGGATTATCAGTAAGTTATGGAGTAAATAGCTAAATGTAGCTGGGATGACTTATCGACTATGAATATGAAGATAAATTCGATTATATTGTTGACGGCTGTTCTTATATCAACCGGCTCAATTCCAACATTCGCCCAGGCAAACGAGGGCTCACAACGCAGACCAAGAGGACCAAACGTACCTGAAGGTACGCGCATCCTCCGCGACCTCTCATATATTCCTGATGGCCATGAACGGCAGAAACTCGACCTTTATCTGCCCAGGCAAAAGGAGGGCGGCGGACCTATGGCGCTGATTGTCTGGGTGCACGGCGGGGCGTGGCTCGCCGGGAGCAAGGAAAACTGCCCTTCGGCCCGATTCCTTAAGCAAGGCTACGCCGCGGCAAGTATTAACTATCGACTCAGTCAGCATGCCATCTTCCCGGCACAGATAGAAGACTGCAAGGCAGCCATCCGCTTTCTCCGCGCCAACGCGGGAAAGTACAACATCGACCCTGACCGAATCGGTGTATGGGGCTCATCCGCCGGCGGGCATTTAGTCGCCCTTCTCGGCACCGCGGGAGATGTAAAGCAATTCGACAAAGGACCGAACCTGCACGTTTCCAGCCGGGTCCAGGCGGTATGTGACTTCTTCGGCCCCACCGACCTGACGAAAATGAGCGATTTTGCCAGCTCAATGGACCATGATGCCCCCGATTCGCCGGAGTCGAAGCTCGTCGGCGGGCCGGTGCAGGAAAATAAGGAAACCTGCGGGCGTGCCAATCCCATTACATATGTCAGCAAAGACGATCCGCCTTTTCTAATCTGTCACGGCGACAAGGACATGACCGTACCCCACAACCAGAGCGTCCTTCTCAACGCAGCTTTGAAAAAGGCGGGTGTTAACGTGAAATTTCATACAGTCAAAGGCGGCGGACATGGTTTTCAGGACCCGGAGGTTGACAGGATGGTACCGGAATTCTTCGACAAGCACCTCAGAGAACCTGAAAAAAACATCGAAATGAAAATGTATCAGTCGCAGGAAATCTTGTATATAATCGCAAAACGTATGCAGCACGGAACTAATAAATCAATTAACGGAGATTGCTATGGCGCATAAATTCATCAACCAGATAGAAGCGGGACAGACGATAGACGATATTTATATAGTCAAAGATCCGATTCTGCGAAGCACGACGCGGGGCGATTTGTACATAGCAATGTTCCTCACTGACCGCACCGGACAATTAAACGGGCGGATGTGGCAGGCAACCGAAACAACTTACAGGTCACTGCCGAAACCCGGCTTCGTGCACATAAAAGGCCGAAGCGAGCTGTATCAGAACAATCTGCAAATCGTTATAAATAATGTCGCCGTCATCGATCCGGGCACAGTCGATATTGACGATTTTCTTCCGAGAACCAAAAAAGATACGAAACAGATGTTTGAAGAAGTGAAAGCGACCGTCGGCCGGATAGAAAATTCGCAGTTGAAGGCCCTGGTCGGAGAGTTCCTTGCGGATACTGAATTGATGGAGAAATTCTGCAACGCCCCGGCTGCTATGAAAATGCACCATAATTATATAGGCGGGCTTTTGGAGCACACCCACAATATGCTGCGGGTCGCTGTTGCGATATTACCGTTGTATCCGGATGTGCAGCCCGATTTGGTTTTGGCCGGGATTTTCCTCCACGACATCGGCAAAACAGAAGAGCTTGCATACGATATGGCATTCTCGTACACCGATTCGGGCCAGTTGATAGGGCATATTTCCAAGAGCCTGCTTATGATTAATCAGAAGGCCGATTCTTTGAAGTCCGCCGGCACGCAAATCGACCAGGCGGTTCTGGATGCTATCGGGCATATTATCCTCTCGCATCACGGCCAATACGAATTCGGCTCTCCGAAGCTGCCGGCTACAGCCGAGGCCTTTATGGTCTGTTATATCGACGACCTGGACGCGAAGATAAACCAGGTGACATCAGCGATTGACAATGAACTCGGCGATACAAACTGGACCGCATGGCAAAACTCTCTGCAAACCCGGCTATACCGCAAGCGGCTCGAATAGACTTCTTTTTCAGATAATAGCGCTGAAAGCGAATACAATTCACCGCTGGGGAAAAAAATACCCCCCCATACTCAATATATATCGATCATAATAAGATGATTTCGCCAGATAAATGCGCGCACAGTGACAACGGTATGTCACAGCAGGTGAAAATATATGCAATTTGTGTAGTTTTTGATCAGATGCTCTGTAAAGTATTTCGCTGCAGGACGATGCCGCAAAACCGCCAGATTTTCTCGAATTGCTCGTACGGCATCAGCCGCGTCCCCGTAATCGGGTCGGCAACGGTCACCGCATCGTCCGAGACATCCAGCACGGCAAGACAGTGGTTCATAAGGAACGCCTCCCTTACCAAGGCCAGCGTAATGCCCGCATTTTTAAGTTGAGCGATCGAATCGAAATGCCGGTAACGGCAGCTCAGGCCCTCGGCACCGTAGCGATCCTGCAGGGCCGAGGAAAGACATGCCGGGAGCGTACCTATAACCGGGCTTGAATAAGAAAGCACAGCCAGTTCTCCCTCGTTAGCGGTCAGGCCCAATCTCCCCAGAGCCGTTACCGCCGCTGCCGGGCCGCAGGTGTAATCCGTAGTCTGACGGCAGATGCCGTTATTATCGTATGTCGTCTGGAGGTTCGAGAGACGCTCTTTAATCAATGCCGGGACGAGAAAAGGCAGCACCGAAAACCAGGTCACAAATCCAGCCATCAGAAGACAAACGATGAGCTTCTCGAATTTGTAAGGCAGGCGCGATAAAGGAACCGTCAGGCCCATTGAGACGGCCAGGGACAAAACCACGAATCTGATCCGGCCGGCCACAATCCAGGAGAAAGGTGAAACAAAATACAGGGCGTTATTGAATCTGACCATCGCAAGCATCGCAATGAGCACCAAAGGCAGAATATATCCCAGCACCCACCAGGGTTTACGAAAGCGCGAACAGGCCCTGCCCGCGAAAACGCCGAACACAGCGATTAGAATAACACCCGTAGTTTCAAGCCAGGGATTCATCTCCATCTTTTCAATCTCCTCACGATTATTATAATCATTTTATCAAATCACGCCCCAAAAGTCAAGGTTTTAATACTCGCGATTGACCTGAGTTTGAGCCGGGCATATAATCATCAAAACAGGAAAATCCGAACATTTATTAAATTAGCTCAATGAGGACATTTATTATGAGAAAATGGAAAACGGCAAACAAATGGTCGCCGGTCATAATCGCCGCTCTGGCATCAGTTTTGGCTTCGGCAACGGCCGCTCCGGCAAAAAGGATAGAGATTTACAGCAACAATCCAGCGTATTGGCAATATGCCGGCGAGCCGATTTTGCTGCTGGGCGGCAGTAAGGACGACAATCTCTTTCAGATTCCGGCTCTCAAAGAGCACCTCGACCTTCTAAAGTCCGTAGGCGGCAACTACGTGCGCAATACTATGTCTACCCGGGATCAGGGTAATGTCTGCCCATTTAGGAAAGTAAACGGTAAGTACGACATGGAAAAGTGGAACGATGAATACTGGAAAAGGTTCGAGAATTTTCTGCGATTAACGCAACAGCGGGATATTATCGTGCAAATAGAAGTCTGGGCGACTTTCGACTACTATCGTGAAAACTGGGACGTCAATCCCTTCAATCCGAAGAATAACGTCAATTACACCGCCAAGCAGACGGGGCTGCCCGTGAAAGTCAGCACGCACCCAATCCGCACGGAAAATAACTTCTTCTGGTCCGTGCCCGCAGAAAGAAACCGGAAAATCGTGCTCAAATATCAGCAGCGTTTCGTCGATAAGCTGCTCTCGTATTCTCTGAAGTTCGGCAACGTCCTCTATTGCATGGACAATGAAACATCAGTCACACCCGAATGGGGCAAGTATTGGTCCGAGTACATCAAGGCAAAGGCAAAAGCCGCCGGAGTTAGCGTTCATACGACCGAAATGTGGGACCCCTGGGACCTGGCGAATAAGATGCACAGCGCGACTTTCGACCATCCGGAAACCTATTCTTTCGTAGACATTTCGCAGAACAACCATCAAAAGAAACAAGCGCACTGGGACAACGCCCAGCGCCAACGGGCCCGAATAGCTGATAATATCCGTCCGCTTAACAACGTCAAAATCTACGGAGCCGACACGGGCAGGTTCGGCAACGATCGAGATGGCATGGAGCGCTTCTGGCGAAACATTTTCGGCGGCCTGGCGGCGGCAAGATTCCACCGGCCCGATTCAGGACAGGGTCTGGGCGAAAAAGCCCAAGCGAATATTCGCAGTATGCGAATGCTAACCGATAAGATGGATATCTTCACCTGCAAGCCTCATAATGACCTGCTTTCGGATAAAGATTCCAACGAAGCCTATTGCATAGCCAACCCCGGCAAAGAATATGCCGTATATTTCCCCGACGGCGGTGAAGTTATGCTGGACATCGCCCCATTAAACAAACCAGCCACAGTCCGCTGGCTGGATATTATGAAAAGTCAATGGACAGAAACTAAGAAAATTCAGAGTGAAAATAAGTTAAAGCTTAGCTGCCCATCCAAAGGTTACTGGGCAGCCCTTATAAAAAAACAATAGTAAAAAAGAAATCCTCAAAAGACTAACATGGTCTTCTGAGGATTCGATTAAGAAATTCTTAATGCAGACCTTACTGTTCAGATGGATTTAGTTGGACAGAAAAGTTTATTGCAGTTCAGGCATTATAGTGAATACTGCGGAATCTTCATCGTCTCACCATTTTTCATCGAGGACAAGTGCGCATAATAGCCGGGAACTGTCATATTCAACGCATCTATGACATCAACCCTCGGCTTGCGACTGCGCAGGATAGCGTCGATGAAGTCGTCACCGAGGTAACCATGAGAGCCGCCATGTCCACCCGGCATAACTCCCGGCGGCAAAGCATACTTCTTAATCTGCAAGCCACCCCTGATAGCCTCGTGGTAGCGCTTGCTGCCTGTCCTGTCGCCGACAAAGGTTTTGTTGAATCCACCGTATTCGCCTCTAATCCGTCCCGCTTCGAGATACTCACCCTGCGAACCGCATATTATCATCCGAGAAAGCCCTCCTTCTGCGGTCCGGAACAGGCCAACCTCTGACTTGAATATGTTGCCGATAGCGTTGGGAATACGCTTGTCTTTGTCAAAAAGCGGAGTGCCCTGGCAGGAGACGTCAAGCAGGGATTTATGCGTAATGCCGACATAGTAAGCCGTCGCATGCGTCGGATACCACATCGGACATCCCTTCTTTCGCCAGTCCTTGTATGAGCCCAGCGAAGATGCTCCCAGAGAATGAGGATGACAATATTCCCCCTCGGAATAGACGATTCGGCCAAAAACTCCGGCGGCATAGAGCTTTTCCATTGCGTACAGATCGTCATGAAAACACGATGTTTCGAACATTGCGTAAACCAGTCCCTTGTTCTTTTTACAGCATTCGAGAAGCTTTTCGGCGTCCTCGATATCTCCACGAAATGAGGGAACCGCGGTAGCAACATGCTTGCCATGCTCCATACAAAGAATAGCGTGCTTAGCGTGAGCTGGAGCGTCCGTGGCGCAATAGATGGCCTCGATTGAATCATCCTTGACCATCTCCTCCAGCGATGGGTACGTCTTTGCACATTTCGCCTGTCGGGCCATATCGCTGCATCGGTCCGGGAACAAATCACTTACCGCAACCAGTTCGACGTTGGGATGATGCTGGAGTCCAAATTGCAGGCCGAATTTGCAAACACCATGGCCGACAATTCCGACCCGAACCTTGCGACCGCTAAAGGGCTTCCATACTTTTGTCTTGTCATAGTCGGTTTTTGTCTGGTCAAAACCGGCAATACCTTCGGTAGCCTTTGCGAAACCGAGCATAGAACTTCCGGACACAGCAGCCGAACCGGCCAAAAACAATCGACGAGAAATCTTAGACATGGCAGCATACTCCTTAGTCTTTATAAGAATTTACTTCATCTGACAGTTAACAACTGAACATCATTATACCACCTCACAGGAGGATTCTCTATCAAATACACACCGGTCGACTCCATCGCCACTGTATCGACACGATTTTGCTTGAGCCACTTGGCCATCTCATGAAGATCGGGCGTCATACACCCAAAGTAACGGACGGTCTCGTTGCCGCACTTGGCCGGAATAGCCACATAGTGCTTACGGGATCCCACATTGATGCCCGCTGCATAAGGATGCACAATCCTTAGGCCTTGACGTTTCACTATCTTCTTTTTACAATTCTGTTCATGATTTTTTATCGTCTCAAGCGACAAATCCACCTTAATCATGCGCCCAGTTTTTGTGGAGTATTATAGACTACTTCTTGACGTCTTTAGGACTTGATGCTATCTTGCTCTGCGAAAGGATAAGACAATGGAAGAGTTCACCCGGTGGCAATTCGTAGAAGTTCTGGGGCTTTCCTCATCTTGTATACCCTATGATTTTGTAATGGAAACAACAGATTATGAATAAGCAAATTCTAATTATCACATGCCTGGTCCTGCTGGCTCCGATGCGTTTTACCTTGGCGACCGAGAAGTCACCCGGCAAACAAAAGCAGGAAATAAGCATAACGATTCTATATGATAACTATGTTTTCACGGAAGGACTCAAATCCGATTGGGGCTTCTCGTGCCTCCTGACGGGCATGGAAAAGACCATTCTGTTTGACACTGGCACAAAAGGTAAGCTGCTCCTGGAAAATATCGAGAAGCTGAACATTAATCCCAAAGATGTTGAAGCCGTAGTCATCTCGCACAATCATGGGGACCATACAGGAGGCTTACTTGCTTTCCTAAGAAAGAACAGCAATGTCTCAGTTTACCTGCCCCCCTCGTGCTCAGGCAGTTTCATTCAGGAAGTGAAAGGAACGGGAGCGAAAGTTGTCATACCGGACGCTCCAGTTGAAATCTGCAAAGGCGTTTATCTGACAGGGCCCATGGGAGAACAGATCATCGAGCAATCCATGATTGTGGAGACGGCTGAAGGAGCAGTTATCATCGCTGGCTGTTCGCATCCCGGGATCGTGAATATTATCCGGAAGTCAAAGGCAATCATCCTCAAAGAGATTCACCTGGTTTTCGGTGGATTTCACCTGTTGCGTAAATCAGACAACGAGCTTAAGCAGATCATTGGTGAATTCAGAAATCTCGGCGTCAAAAAGACTGGACCCACTCACTGCACGGGTGATCGAGCGATCCAAATGTTCAAACAGGCGTATGGAACGGACTTTGTGCAAATGGGCGTAGGTCGAAGACTAAAAATCGAAGCCATCTCGAAGTGATTTTTATATAACAGGATTGGTGGAAGCGAAAATGGCCTGCAAATGGTATAGTGTTTGCCCGCTACGAGAACACGAAAGGGAAGGCAGGATTGGCTTGATCTGGGCCGAAAAATATTGTAAGACCGATGACGGCTGGATGGAGTGCGAACGATACAAGCTGGAGGAGCGGGGTATCTACCACCCTGACAATATGCTGCCGGATGGTACGAATAATAAACTATAATAAACTAAAACTCAGGATAGCGGGGCTGTCTATTAAACGGCATAATTGATTCACCATTGTACTCTTGTCGTTTTCAAAGATGGATAATGTTTTCGTTCCCGTCAGATCCCTCGCATTCGAAATACCCCCAGCCATTCCTAAAACCTAAGCACACTAAAATACATAAGCATCCGTAATCTACTCAACAAACCATTTTCATTGATGTTAATCTGCATCGATAAGCTGTTAATAAAATTGAATATTTAGCTCTTTCTCTTTCGTCTCCTTGGTTGTCTCGTCTGCCAATAATGGGGTACGTCCTACTATGACCCAGAGGTAGTTGCAGTACTCTTCGGCCGAGACCTTCCAGTAGAATGAGACTTTGTCTCCGTCGCTGGCGGTGTAAATTTCCTCTACGCGGCTTTGTGCCAAGATGCATAGAGAGGGATGTTGTCAAGGTAATAATAGGTGACTGTCCATAGTTTATTCCTATCCGTTTACTGAAGAATTACAGGGGCCTTTGGGATTAGATTGCCGCGGCCCTTGGGGCCTCGCATGCCTAATATTAGACCAATAAGGAGGGTACAGACAAAAAAAGTATAAAAAACGGCAAAAAAAGTTATTTTCATTTGACTTTTTTCCGAATTGTATACATAATGTATACATGAGGGTAATAGGATTACCTAACTTGGAGAGCTTTTGGCAAAGCCATCCAAAGGCAAGGAAGCCCCTTGGAAAGTGGGTTCAAGTTGTTAATGAGGCAAAGTGGAACAACTGGTCACAACTGAAATCAACTTTTAGAACGGCTGACTTAGTTCCATTGGGAACAAAGAAGTTTGTTGTTTTTAATATTGGTGGTAATAAGTATAGACTGGTAACTATAGTGAATTATAAAGGACAGGTCGTTATTGTTGAAGTAACTTTAACCCATAGAGAATACGATAAGGGGAAATGGAAGGATTAAATATGGTTCTTACTGCGCAACAAATAAATAGTCATACCGGTAGCATTCCTACTACTCTTATTGGTCTACAGAAAAGATTTTTTTTGCTTCGTCCTATTCATAAAAAAAGTGATTATCAGAATGCACTTACGGTCGCAACAAAACTGTCCTCACGAACCGATTTGACTTCTGAGCAAGACGATTATTTAGAAATATTAACAAAGATTATTGCTGACTACGAAGAAAAGCATTTTGAGATGTCAAAACATAGTCCTCAAGAGATATTAAAATTCTTGGTAGAAGAGAACCAAATGAGCGGCTCAGACTTAGGACGCATATTGGGGAACAGAACTTTAGGGCCGGTTCTTCTTCGCGGAGAACGCACACTAAGTAAAACGAACATTAAAAAGCTGGCGGAATATTTTTCGGTTAGCCCTGCTTTGTTTTTTGGCTAAGTTTACGCCACGCTTTCGGTGCATCCTTTAGGCCACCGCTTCTCCTGGGCCATTAAGCTTACTTACTGTATACCTGGAACCCATCCACTACAATACAAAGAATCTCTCGTCAACAGCAATAAGATAGACCTGACCCCTAGCTTTCCTTAAGCTTTCCTTAGCTTTCCTCTTGGAAATAAGAAAAGCTTAAGCTTTCCTTAGCTTTCCTCTTGGAAATAAGAAAAGCTTAGACAATAACAAAAATGAACTGTTGGCTAAAATGAATTTTTCGGACGGCTGGAAGTCAATATTAGTCACATACATCAAGTATGCCCATGATTACCGACATGCGTCTCCTGAAAGACACGACATAACGAAACAAGAAACCGAGGCGTATCTATACATGACAGGGTTGATTATTCGCTTAGTCATTGAGTCCAAGTCCGACCGCCGTTGAATGCGTTAACGCCTTAGCCGACTGAGAGTAAGTTCCCGGAACCCCACTCAGAATCCTCTCTATAATATTTTCTTTGTCTTGCAGTGGTGCATCCGAACTTAATATCCTGGTGAGAAAGTACAGTAATGCTCCGATAAAGGATACTGACATCTCAAACCTTACTCGCTCCATATTTGCCTTGTTGGGTTTTGATCTACTCTTTTTTGCACTCTTTATTTTCTTAGCTTTTTTTCTACCGGCGGCTTCTTTAGTGATTGTAGTTACAGCAAGGTCCGCAGCTTTGAGCCTCTCTGTCAACTGGACAGACGTCGGTAAGTCGAATCGGGCAACCCCAGCACTATGAGCGAATTCATTCCGCAGCTTTCTTACTATCTCCAAGTCTCGATACATCCATTCCCCTATCAAGTCCATTGCGTAACAAATTTTGACCTTCGCTGAAAAAAAATGTAGCGGGCCGAAAGTGTCGAATAATGTATTGATGGAAGATTTTGATTTTGGATATCGTATAGAGAATCTCGCACGAAGAAGAGCTTCCAAGGCTTCATCAAGAAATGACGCACTTATCAACACCACCCCACGATCAGACTCTTTCGACAATGTCTCGAATAATTCGTCTCGTCTTTGGATTATCTCTTCAGAAGTTGTCGGAGGTCGTTTCCGTGCCATCATAGAAATCCGATATCTGGCGACACCATGCTCAATTCCAGTCGATGTCTGCATCCCTCACGTTCTTGGCTTTGGTGGATTGCTTAGCAATAGGTGTCGAATATCTGCGCCAGTTGATCTTATCGGCCGAACACAGGTGTGGGATAACCATGATTTTATTAGGTACGTTGGATTTTTGTTAGGGATAATAGGTAGGTAATTCCGGGGCCACCATAGGGGAATTCCGGGTACGCCATACATATTTCTTCGTGGTTCTTGTTGCCCCATTCGACTACGCTCAAGGCATGCTTTATGGTAAATCCAAATCTGCTTTTTCAGCGTTAATCAGCGGCCCAAGAAAATGATTATTGATTATTTTTCTGATCGCTCGGTTTTCTCCTTCGACTATGCCTTTTGGTGGGGCAAGCCGCCACCCTACCTAATCTGGAAGCCTTTACCCCGTACGCAATACTCGGTACGCAATACGAACAAAAGACGCCGTCTCATGGAGATTTATTTGGAATTTGCCCGCCCTTTTGCGTTTAGATTCGTATAATACATAAAGAAGTAAAAAGGTAAAAGGGAAAAGGAAAAATGAGGTTCAATCACGCAGAACTTAGAACGGAGTACGAATTTTAGCCCGCACCACTGGTGCCGGGTCAAAGCCATTTACGATTTACTATTGATTATTTCTCTGTGGCTCAAACAACAGTGTCAATCGGTGTAAACTCGTCCTGAGCGAAGCCGAACGGATCCGGGTCGAAAAAAGGCAGATTAATGAAAAAAGCAGATGAAAAAGAGTAGAAAACGATGAAAAATTGAGCTTAATTTGAAAAAACAAACCCAATTTACCAAAGGCCAAAAATCGCGTAAGTGTATATAAAAAAAGGTATTATGAAGATTTTCATGGTTTTGGACGGCGAAAAAACAAAGCCAATTCAAAGCCAAACAAAGCCAATATGCCGGCCTTCGGCCGGAAATCCGAAGCACGAAACCCTAAATCCGAAACAAGAGGAACGTGAGCTAAAAGACAGTTCCGAAAGCAGATTTGAAAAGGGCTATTTGAAAAAACAAAGCCAATTTTAAAATAGGCAAAATTGCGTTAAGTCAATATTAACAATGGTTTACGGAGATTTTATTGGGCTAAGCCGGCGAAAAAACAAAGCCAATCAAAGCCAATTCCATCTACTCCCGAAGGAGTAGAAGAAAGGCTTGAGGCCGGATAGCGATGGACTACAGAGAGAATGGATGATAACCGTCCATCCTGCCTCGTCCTTCGTCCTTCCGTTCTCAGGCCTCTGCGTACCGGTAAGAATAGAAATATTGCTTTTTTACGACGTGTTTATCGGACGGATAAAACGACAGTTTTTTTTTGTTTTATGCAAGTATGAAGTTGATTAAGTGCGAATATATGTCGATAATAGCATAAACAAGTCAAAATAGTGCTTTATAAGCAAAAAAATCCAACGGTACAAATAAAAGGAAAACTATCATGAAGTACTCCCGAACAGTAATCTGGACTATATTATCGCTATTTACAGTTAGTTTAACAGGTTGTTTTTCATCCAATCCGGAAGATATACAGGCATTTCTTATGCCGGGTAACGTCGATGTCTCAGCAAAAATTTATACTATGCATCCGCCGGATGATATTGAGATACATTGCTCTTCGGTGCCGGAAATCGACCTGCAAAGACAGCAGATTCGTCCGGATGGCAGGATAGGCTTTGAAAAAATAGGCGAGATATATGTGGCGGGAAAAACACCCGCACAAGTGGCAAACGAGCTGAGGGGAAAGATTCTGGAGCTTTACCAGATTGAAGGCGATAATCCGATCGATGTTCGTGTAGTTGGGTTCCGCAGTAAAAGATACTACGTTTTGGGCGAGGTGGGTAGTCCAGGCGCTCAGATCTATTCCGGACGCGATACAGTCCTGAGCGCAATAGCACTCGCAGGAAGCCCCACAATCTTAGCGTGGGAAGAGCGTATCCAGGTAATAAGGCCATCAAGCAATAAGAACGTTAAGCCCAAAATCTTCGAATTTAACTTTGACCGTGCGGCCGTTCACGGCGATGCCACTAAAGACGTATTACTGCAGGAAGGTGATATCATATATGTTCCACCGACCATCCTGGCCGCAGCCGCAATGAAGATAGAAGAGTTCATGCGGCCACTTACGCGAGCTTTTTCTGGTTACTATATGTTTGGAGGCGGAGAATCTACTGATGCTATGCGTTACCGTGGCATAGGCTATTGACAGCTTTGCAGCTAACCATGTTTTAACCGGCGTTCGACGAATTTAGAACAGGAGAATGGTAATACTGATGAGGCAGCGGGATGAATTGAGATTTGCTCATATTGCCAGCACGGTCTGGTTCATTCTGTGCGTAGGCTATATTTTAGTTTTAGCCTTGCGGCAGGCGGGCGTCCACTGGTGGGTCGTGTTTTCCATCTCCGGCCAAGGCGCATTAATCATTCTTTTGTTGGTCAGTCTATACCTGTTCGCGATATTCAGAGGGATCAGCAGCAGTCAAAAAGTTCAGGTAGAACATCCGCTGTCCAGCACGATATATTACTCCGTTTTTTACGTTTCAGCTCCCTTCCTTGGCTGCCTTGCAGGTTTGCTGGGAATGATAGGCATAAAGACAACCAGCCAATTCCTGCTGGGAATCGCAATGGGTACTCTTGGAACAACATTTCTGGTATGGGTGATTGTCGATCCAGCGATTGGTCTGCTCGAAATGATACTGCCGGCAAGCCGGAAAAACCGTGTCCAACGGTTATCTCAGACCAAAGCAGAGCGAGAACAGAAACAGAAAGACAAGATACGTTTGCTGGAGGAAGTGTTAGCGAAGGAAGAATCTGATCGGGAAAACTGGCAGGAAATGCTGAAACCTCAGGCCGAAAAACTTGCCGGACTATTGACAGCAGATAGTACGGATCTAAAGCAGGTCGAGCAGGAAACAGTCGGTATAGGAGTCAGTGCCTGGCAAACAGGGGGACTGAGCTGCATGCGGGAGCTTCGGGATATGACGATGTCTATCTGCAAACAGAAGTACCGAGACAAAGCTACTGTCGATTACATCAATTTCTGGTGGGACGGCATCGGAAACTGGCGAGCAGCACCAATTGGTTGATTCTGCCTGCGGCAGTTCCCGTAGCGGCTTCCATGGTTGCGCTTGGCGTTCAGCTTGATCCAGTTGTCCGCCTTGACGGCATCAAGCTATATAAAACGATATAAAAAGCCCCTGCTCTGCACTCAGGAGAGAACTTCGAGTACGGGCAGGGGCTCAACAAGAACTGCAAGTTTTGAACTCACAGCCTTTTCAAAATCGCATTCATAATACGCTATGTGTTACAGCGTTCTTCGCCTGCGAAGCCAACCGACAAGACCTATACCAATGCTGCCCAGTAAAATTGCACCGGGAGCTGGGGTAACAGGATTAAAGGTCAAGTTGTCCAATGCAAACCGACCGGCAACCTTATCGTTGAAACCAATAGCTGCCAGGCTAACCGGTGTCCCGCTATACGTAAACTGGCCTTCAGAATAAGTCACCAGAGGAGACGTACTCTCAAAGTAATGGCCAATAACCTGATACGATGTATCGTAAAGTCTGACTGCGAATCCCAGTTTCGAGGCATTTAAGGTGTCTAACGCAACACCAAATTGAAGCTGATCGACGGGCTTAGCGAAATCAAGGGTGAGAATACCCTCTGCGTTACCCTCTAATAATGGTTCTTGCACAAATACACCTGATACCGGCACATAAGAGTTGTATTCTGCATCTGTCGAAGGACTGACACCAACCCTGAAACCGAATGTTACACCCATATAGCTCAAACCATCAACTGGCTGATTAGGCAGTTCAGTGAAATCTAATGTAACAGAAGCGTCTGAAACTCCTGCTGACATCAAACTCACAACTACACAAATCATTATTAGTTTTTTCATCATATTTTCTCCTGAGTCTGATATTTTCTGTAACAATAAAATGTTCTTCACAATAATCACACCAATCTCCATGCTAAAAAATTTCGTACATTAACCTAATGCGAATAAGGAGGCGAACGATTTAATAAAAATCCGGCGGACCACGGGCCAAGCTTGCATTAATGAATGCCGTAGTAAAATAATCAAGCTGCTCGGTTCCTGGAATCAGGCAGTGGATTGCCTTGCTTGGGCAGGAAGAAACCGCCGCTATTGCAAAATGAGGTGCTTTTTTATAATCACGAAATGTTTTATTAAGGTTATCCTGAAGCAAAGCAAAGGTCTTTGGATAACAAAAGCTTTGCACAGATTTACCAGAGCAACAGGTTCTGCGACAAAACCATAGCGACATTCTCCCCGAATCCTGTTTAAGTTTATGCCGCACCCTTATGCGAGGTATGGATGACGTTTCAGCGTTAGGGATTCCAGCTAAATGGCTCAACAGGCCGACATAGCAGGTGCCTTCAATATCACTGCGCAGACGATTGGGGTGTTTGGGCTCGTATAAGTGAGCGAGATAATGAGACGATGATCGATTTTCACTTAGCCCCCTTTCGGACACATTTAAGGCCAACTGCGGCAATAAGGAAATTCCAGCCTGACCGGCCCATAGCAGGCCCGACAATGACACCAGCCAAACTCTGCGGTCCCTAACCAGTGAAACACAAAAAAATCCAACAAAAACCATCAAAAGTGTTCCAGGCACGGGGGGCAATGCTTTTAACCCGATTACGGTAGCCGGCGATACGCTAAATGTAACAGGTGGCTTGTTAAATTCTTCAGAAATCGAAACTAAGTTCGATTTGAACAATCCGGCATTGTATTCTTTATCCGGCCTATAGCAAGGATATACATACGAGCCGGAAGATTCAGCGAAGACAATGATGTCTTCAGCATGGTCATTCATAGTTGGTGCAGCATAGACAATCGCCGTACCAAGAAACAACAATAGTATTACCAATCCTTTGGTTTTTCTGCCACGCACCATTTCTCCTCTGTTCCCTTACAGGGCGCGCTAACACTTAACACATAACTTTCTGAACACCCTCTCAATCAAAGACTGAGATAGCCCTACCATCCTTATCAACTCTGCAAATATTCCCCAAGTTCAATATTTTCATTATATTGACACAAATAAATGAAAATATCAAACATAATGAGTATATTATCAGACCAATACCTATTTATCGGACATAACAATGCTATAACTTTAGTTCAACTTCTGTAATTTGGAGAAAATAGAACACTATTTTGATCTTACCGAATTACTGGAATGGAAATGAAAGCGAATGTATACTATGAAGATGAAATTGCAGGTTGTGTGGGAATGATGCAGGCGCAAAACCCTGCTATTATCAGTTGTACCTATTGTAATGCGCAGCAGAGGCCTTCTGGAGTGTTAGGAACCGGATTACAATCCCAATTAAGCGAGTTATAATTGGAATCGGGTATCTTACGTGGTAGTTCGAATAAGGGGAAACGTATCTACGGAGATTAACGGAGATTATAGGTGTGAATTATATGGTGGGAATTATCTAAGCGGTTTTACTTAGACTGTAAAGGAGCAGAATATATACACTCATACATACGGATTTGAAAGGTCTCTTGAATCAGTCACAAATCTTAAAAGCATCGCAATTTTACTCTTGACGTGGACTTTTCGATAAATATTTCTTGTGTGAGTTTTGACAGTACCTGGTTTTATGCGCAGATACTTAGCTATATTACCATTCCTGAGACCTTTACAAACCAATTCCGCTATTTGGCGCTCACGAGGGGTTAAATTGTACCTGTTTTGCACATAAGACCACTGCTTTGGGTCAAGTAGAATTACATCCGGTTGTTTGTAGCCGGAATCACCACTTTCGATATTTTCGGCTTGTGAATTTGGCAATTGTAGCATGGTTAACTACCCTCCTTCAACTCGTTGAGCAGACGCTGTGCTTCAGCCAGGTCTGCCGTTGATAAACCGCCGTTTAGGCTCTCTAATTCCAAAGCTTCTTTCAAATATTGAATTGCTTTGTCCTTTTGTCCAAGTTCGGACAAAGCTCTTGCTAAATAAAAACGTGTACCAATGCTCGAGGGTGTTATACCGGGATATAGTTTGATACACTCATTGAAATCACGGATTGCTTTATCGAGTTCGCCAAGTCTGTAATAAATAACTCCACGAGTGTCGATAAGATCATAATAGTTCGGAGCTATTTTCAACCCTCTCTGTGCGAGATCGAGCGCTTCCTGAGGTTTACCTTGCACTTCGCAAATAATCCAGGCAAGATTATTCATAGCAATTATATTGTCAGGCTCAAGCTTAAGAAGTCGCTCGTATAGTTGTGCCGATTCTGCCGGACGCCCGCTAATTTGCAACAGGATAGCAAGAGCGCTGATAACTTTGGAAGAATCAGAATGATCTTTTATTATTATCCGAAGTATTTCCTCGGCTGTTTTCCTGGCCTGGCCTTCCTCAAGTAACATCAAATCCCTGGCAACAGCTACAGGCGTAATACTATCTTCCGGATGCTTTCCGTACCAGTTGACGACCTTTTCGTTCAACCGGCCCCAATCTTTGTCGTCTTTGAGTAATTGTACTTGCGCTAATAAAGGATTCGGATCATTTGGCTCAGACTCAAGCAGGGAATCAAATTCCTTTTGCGCCTCTGCTTTGTTACCACTTTTGTATAAGGCAACGGCCAAAGCGTTATTGCACTTTCTTCGTGAAGCAACATCACAAATAGTTAACTGCTGTCTCAACAGATTTACAGCTTTTTTCGGTTCACCTGCCTTAATGTAGGTGTTGGACATCAAAACTACAGTAACAAGATCATTCGGATCCAGCTCATGTAATAATTTAAGAGTTGGAATCGCCAGGACAGGCGACTTTGCTGCCTCCGCACGCGCTTTCAGCAACAACAACGACTTATTATTGGGTCCATACGTAAGACCTCCTAAAGCAGCTTCCATAGCTTTTCCAGGCTGGCTCTGCTTAATCGCAATCTCTCCCAACAGTACCCAGGCCTCAGCATTTTCAGGCTGGTCTTCTGTTATTTTTTGGAGAATCTGTTTAGCATTTTCGATTGCCGGAGCCGTCCCTTCGACAAGTATGGAACGCGCTTTCAGCAACCGAAATTGGATATCATCAGCATTTGATTCCAGAGCTTTTTCAAGAAGGGCCTTTCCTTCACGAACCATATCGAGATCTCCAGATGCTAAAAACAGTGGAATAGCACGTTTTTGTAATTGTAGGTTATTAGGATCCAGAGATAGTGCCTGCTTAATGTCGGCAGATGCGTTTTTGAGTTGTAGTTTAGAGCGGTAGAAGTCACTTCTGGATACCCATACTTCTATGTTGTCAGGTTCAATAGAAACAGCGTGATCGAGGTCTTTAATGGCCTTGTCGGTCTGGCCCAGCGTAGCATATGTTCGTGCACGAAGGATATAGGCGGAAGCATTATTAAGGTTCTTTACCATTTCATCAGAAACTTGCAACGCCTCCGCCTTTTTATCTTGACGGATATTAAGCTGGATTTGAGCAGCGATTACCGGCAGCGAGTTTGGATTCAGAACTTTCAACTTGTCCAGCAGCTTCGAAGCCTGATCATAATCACCTTGCTGTATCTTGAGCAGCGCAAGAGATAAACAGGCAGCCTGGTTGTTAGGATCGTTAACGAGAAGATGCTGTAGAATTCCTGATGCCGAATCCAACTGGCCGCGTCTCAGGTAGCTTTGCAGTTGCAGTCTCTGGAGTTCCGGATGATACAGATTGTTCCTGGAAGCACGATTCAGAACCTGCTCGGCTTCGTCATATTGCCTTGCACTGTATAGTGCAGCAACAGCGGGAATTATCACGCGGAGATCATCGGGCGATTGACTTAATATCTCACGATATGTCGAAGTCGCCAATTGCATCTCGCCGGCTCGCTCATAGGATCTCGCCAGAAGTAAATGGCTTGTCTGGTCATTGGGATTTATCTGCATATTCTCCTGCAGAAGCGACAAAATCTGGGGATGACGATTCTTGAAATCATCCATGGCAAACCAGAGTTTCGCTTGCTCATATCGCCATTGCCAACCACCCTGGCCTTCGATGGATTTGATGTCATTAACAATTTGCTGGGCTTGTTCAGAATCGTTGATAACTTGTTTGCACAATAAAAGCCGACGCTTTATAGGAATATCGTTGGGCAGGTTCCCGGCAAGTGCATTAAGCAGTACATAGATATTGTCTTTTTGTTCCCATCGAGTATAGAATTGGGTAAGCAGCAAACTTAATTCACGCTTGGCAACAGGCGCCCCAATGCGCTCTATTGCTTTTTTAATGCTCGCTTCACATTCTATTTGGTTGCCTTTCCGGTCTAACAAAATCGCAAGGTATCTTACCAAATCAATGGACTCGGGGAATTCCTCCACCGTCTCATTTAATCTCAGTATTGCTTCATCTATCTTCCCTTGAGCAGTGAGCAACTCGGCTTCAGCCATGACAATCCTTTCTTTTGGCAGGTTAGTTTCCTCGAGTTGAGCTATCAGTGCCGCAGCCTCGGTCAATTTGCCTTGCTGCAATGTGAGCTGGAACTGCAATAACTTAACTTCCCCAGCGGATTCGGCATTTTTCTCTAAAACGGACAATTGCCGTTGAATATTATTCCACCTCTGTGCATCCACTGTCCCTTGATCACCCGGGCTCGTAGATAACAGTTGAATCTGAGCTTGTAGATACAGCAAAACAGGTTCCTGATTTTCCGGCGAAAGCGTTATCGCTCTTGCAGCATTATCTGCAGTCTCAGCCCAGTTTCCGGTCTGCGCCAGGAGTTTGGCTAAGGCCAGGTAACCCTCAAAAGAACCGGGGCTTTCAGAAATTAGCGTGCGCAGTTGGTGTACGGCCGATTGCCTATTACCTAAGCGAGACAGAGCCGATGCCAATGCCAGGCGGACATGTATGGATTTGTTACCTGATTCCATTGATTGCTGCCAATATTTGACAGCATCAGACAGATTTCCCTGCCCAGAAGCTACAAGACCTCGCAAGAATGTAATTGACGCCGAAGAAATATCCTTTTCATACATTTTAGAGATACAGTCATTAGCGTCTTCAAGCTTACCGCAACGGATAAACAGCTCCGTGGCTAAGGGCATAAAATCCCATGGCTGAGAAGAAAGCTCTTTTAATCCTGTTTCGGCTATTTCCAACATTTTTTCTTTCGATCGTGATTTCAATGCAAGCCCGGCCCATGTTGTCCAAAGATCCTTGTCAGTTGGTGAGGCTTCTTGCACTGCAACGAGATGCATCTCTGCCTTGTCGAGAGCATTCGAATTGATAAGCTCTTGTGCAAGACGCAAACGGACAGCAGAATCAGACAAATCCTGCTTTTCGGCTCGTCCCAAGTCATCTGAAGCACTGGACAAGTCTTCACTTCTTCGATAAAAACCCGCACGTATTATATAGGCCAAGGCTGAAGCCGGATTTTTCTCCACGGCCTGATTGAACCATTGGGACGGCATATCCTTAAAATCTTCCGGACGCTGCTCTATAAGTTGGCCTAATGTTTCGTAAGTCAATATCTGCTCAGGATGTTCCTTTATAATGGTCTGCAATTCTTCTGCTGCTTCTTTGAACTTCCTTTGTCCAGCCAGCGCAAGAGCCAACATCCTCCGAAGGCCTGGATCCGGATTGGTTTCAAGCTGTCTTCTGGCAATTAGCTCCGCCTCGCCGGGGCTGCCGATTCCTAAATAGATTTCAGTAAGCTGCATAGCTGCTTCGGAATTATTTCTATCTATTCTTAAGACAGTTCGATATGCTCCGATAGCTTGTTGAACTCTATTGCGTTTGGCAGGCCTGATTTTAAGCTGAGCATCAGCATATTTAAGCAATATGGACACATTATCTCGTTCCAAAGCAATATAACTTCCCAGATGTTCTGCCGCATCTTCCCACCTATGCTCGTCATACGCTTTATTACCAAGAATAAGACCCTGCTCGGCTCTATTGGTCCTGCGCCATTGGCGTAGTCCAAAAGCGCTTACGCCTAAAACAATAAGGCTGATGACCAAAACAATTGCCAATTTCCAGTTAAAATATCTTCCTGGCATTTACCCACCCTTTCGAAAATTAGAATTGGTTGATGAAATTTCCTAAAAGTTTCCTGGCGGTTTTCCAACATATACTTAAATCCATCTTCAGCGACAGATTCCTGACATATTCAATGTCATAATGTATCCATTCCTGAAAGTCTTTCATTGGCTGGCGTGTCCTGTAAACCTGCCAAAGTCCCGTAATCCCCGGCTTAACCGATAGCCGGGCATCACGCCAAAACGGACACAATGTATTCTCCGATTCGGGCGAAGGCCTTGGGCCGACAATACTCATTTGGCCAAACAGGACATTAAAGAACTGGGGTATTTCGTCGATATATGTCTCTCGCAGAAACCAGCCGACGGTATTGATGCGCGGATCATTGGCTATCTTGAATTGCGGGCCATCCACCTGGCTGACGATTCGCAATATCTCCTGTATCTTATCAGCCCCCATAATCATCGTCCTGAATTTAAGACAATTGAACTGCTTTCCGTGCAGCCCCTGACGTCGATCCTTATAAAACACCGGGCCCGGCGAAGTTAATTTTATTGCCAGAGCGACGAATATTAACACGGGAGCAAACAAAATCAGGACTATTGCCGCGGCAAAACAATCGGTAATTCGTTTGAAGCACCGCGCATAGGAAATTCCCGGCCAAGCGCGAAACGGCCCATGAGAATCCTGCAACAAGCTTCCCGTGCTTTTGTGTCGAACCGGGCGCTTCCAATTGATTTGTGGCCCTTTGATAATACGGCTCTGTACAATTTGATTCTTGGGCACACATACTTCCGGGCCAACGATTGACGAATTTATAACAGCCCCCTGCTCAATCCTGGTATTATTACTGATAATAGTCGGGCCAACAACAATGACATTGGGGCTGACATGAACATTCTTTCCTAACAGCACCTTCCCGATAAACCTTGAACTTTCGGGTATTGTACTTGAATCTCGAAGTTCTGATTTAGAGTTCTGAATTTTAGAGAGCCTCGTTTTGCAAAAGCTTAGTAATCCATCCTCAGTTTCCAAATCCAGCACAATTCCACCAACATTAATTGCCCGTAGCGTTAATGTATTTGAGCTGCACTTTTCTAAAAGAGCGGAAAAAGAATGAGGCAAAGCACCACCGACCAATACACGTTCGAGAACGTCGGTTTTAATAAAAAGATGATGAGGCCACTCAGAAGAAACAAATGTAAATTCGGCTGAATCCGAATAGTTTCGGCAGAAACCCGCTACCTTGCCTTCGGCTGTTAATCGCACCTTTTCGCGTTGTCCCAACATTCCAGGTTCTGCATTAATCGACACTACGTCTGCCTGAACGCCGGCAAGCACCCTTTCGAGGAAATCGGCGTTGATGTGTGTGGCAAATCGCCCATTGGACACAACGAACCATGAGTTTAAGCTATCCTCTCGTTCAGCTCTGTGTACAAGCTCGAAGGGGACAGGTATATTATCTTTGTAACGTATCACATTCGGTTTTGCATCATACAAAGACTGTCGCGGCATCTGATTTTGATGCCGGGATCCGAAAGGTTCAATTTCCCATTCCTCCGGGATAGCATAAAAAGTCTTATCGAGACTACATTTTGCAGATAACCGTAATATAGAATCCCTCCTCATGTCTCCAGACCTACACAATCCATCGAGAACAACGCCGGCAACAGGTTCGCTGGTCAGAGCAAAACGAAGCAAACTTTCTCCGCTGCTGTCTGTAGAATTCCGGGGTATAAGAATCATGTTCATGGATTGGTTAAGGAACAACATTTATGAGCACGTACTAATTCGAAGTGATTCTCAGCTAAATTAGTGCCGGACCATATGGAAACTTAACAACCAATATTATGCGAATTAAGCCTCAGTCGGCTCATTGTCACCTTTGCGCTCGGAGATATTGTCATCAAAATCTTTGCTGTCCTTCTTTGAACGCGGGGATGTTTTCCTGGTTCGTTTCCGCATGACGCTTTTTCTCGATTTGTCACTTTTCGAATACGTAAAACCTTCGGTTGGCTCTTCAGACTCAGCAGTCTCTGAATCGTCGGCATAATCCGGACTCTCTTCCATTGAGAACATCAGTTTCCTCCTGGAGATTCTGGGGCTCTCCCTTGTTTCGGCACTTTGTGCGTAATAACTATGGCCGTGTCGGTAATAACTATGCTCAGCCTGAACACTACTCAGGACGGTGCCCAGCACCTTGACTTTGGTTTGTGCCAGTCGATCCTTTGCTTGTTTGAGGTCCGGCAAGGTAGTATGGCCGGCATAGCTGACCAAAATAACCGCATTTCCAATCTTAGCCCACATAAGAGCATCGGGGAAAACCAGTGCAGGAGGAGTATCGATAATCACGTGATCATACTTTCTGCTGATCATATTTATGCGTTTAGCCGTCGAAGGCAAAGCTAACAATTCATAAGCATCTGCTGCATCGTGAAAATCAGCCGCTAACACATCCAGGCCCGTTGAAGCTACAGAGAAAACAGCCTGGTCAAATTTTACTCCGGATAGAACATCATGAAGTCCCCTTGAACCCTTGGGAAGATTCAACAGGCGGGCAACATCAGGTTTTCTCAAGTCGCCATCTATGAGTAAAACCTTTTTCCCCGACTCAGACAGACTTGTTGCCAGATTAACGGCAAATGTAGTTTTGCCCTCTTTCATGTTCGGACTGGTAACAACCAGTTTCTTAGGTATTCCTCTGCCGCCAAGAAGCCCTAAGTTGGCACGAATAGTCTGGTAATCTCCGACTATCTGTTCCGGAAGAAGAGCCGGCTTGACAGTGTTCAAACTTGTAGTAGTCCCGATTATTCGGATGCCGATACGCTTTGCTACGTCATCAGGTGTCCGCAAACTCTGATCAGCCTTATCTCGAAGATATGCCAATCCCATACCACAAACAAGCGAGCCAAACACCAGAGCTATCGAATATTTTATCCGCTTATCGTTAATAGAGGTAATGTCGGCATTATAATGCACGGAAATCCTTGTCGGACGTTTTCGCTGCAGTTCCAAATCCTGGATACGCTTGAGTACGATATTATACGTTTCTTTAGTCGAGTCTAATCTATCCTGCAATTCCTGAATTGTCAGTTGCTTTCGGCCGACTCCTATGGTTTGAATGTCTTGTTGAGATAGTATATCGTTAAGACGTTTTTCATACTCTCGTGTTTGTTCCAGTTCACTACGTACAGTTACAAGCTGTCTGTTGCCGGCCTCGGCAGTCTCCTTAGCAACCAAATTATCAAAAGCATTGCTGGCCTCTTGTTCTCGATCATCCAGATGTTTCTTTAATATTCTTAATAGTTCGGTTTTCTGCGAAAGCACCGGATTCGTAGGGGACAATGTCTGCCCGGCAACAATGAGCTCTTGCTCTAATTGTGTAATCCTTTGCGTGAACGCCACGACGGCAGGATCTTCATTTATATAATCCTGCCTCATCTTCAGCAACTCCCCAGCCGGGATGGACTGTTCTCTGGTGCGTTCAAGTAATTGGACTCGAGCTTCGAGTCTTATTCTTTCAGCCTCAACACCTGTAAGTGTGTTTAGCAAACTCGCAACACGCTGCAGCATCATGTCCTGTCGACCTTCCAATGCAACAGACCCATATTCCTGCCCCAACTGGTAGATCGTCTGGCGGTCGTTTTCGATCCTTTCGTAAAGAATGTCACGCCTGTTTTCCAGGATAGCAAGGTTTCGGTTCTCGCCCTCGTCCGAACTGACAACTTCAATCTCCATATATGCCCGAATAAAGGAATCCACAATCTGCTTTGCTTCCCCAATATTTGTGCTTTCCATACCTATTTTTATCAGTTCATCACGACGGTCCGCACCGACTAAAATGGTCCCGTCTTCAACTATTGCCTTTTTCAATTTCATTGCCGGCTCAAGCTTAGCTTGAGGACCCAACAATTTCCGCTTCCACTTCGATACCAGATCGGTCGGTTCATTATCGAAGAAAGACAGATTTTTATCTACCAGATCGTCCGCGACTCGCTGCACTACTGTGTTGCTCCTTATCTTTTCTGCCTGAGTATTCTTAAAGCTTTCATAATTCGATATTTCTCCTCTGTCCTGTTCACCGCTCAGGATGTCCGCTAAAATGGGGGCAATCTTTATCGCTCCGGTTACACTGTATACAGGCTCGACCGTAAGCCATATTGCAGGCAGCCCTATTCCGCACACTATTAAGAATATCAGTAATACAATGTACCAGCGACGAAGTATGCCCGCTACCATATCCGACGTAGCCTCATCACTTTGTTCAGGTGGAATTTGCATATTAACAATTTCTTGCCCAGTCATCGGATCATGATATTTATCTAATTCGTTCATTTTATTACTCCTACAATATTAACTTGTGATTCTAATCAGGTTTTGAGCTTCATTTTGCAATCTTTCACAAAACGGCCCGCCACAAATGATTCTTCACCCCCCCTGTCGTGAAATTATTATTGCTTTTTCTTTGGTTGGAAGCACCGTGAGTTTTGCCAAAAGCCAAAGCTCGCCAACTACCGCCGCAAGAGCTAATGGCATCATCGCATACCCACCAAAGTCATGGAATATATTTTCCCAATACTCACCTTCAAGAATAGTGAAAAACACCGCTGTAATTGCCAATCGAATAGTGTTACACAGCAAGGCAATAGGCAGGCTTGAAACCAGAATGACCAGCTTTTCCCACCATGTTCGTTGTACCAATAGAACAACCAGTCCGCTGATTACAAAAAAGGCAGTAATCATTCTCAAGCCGTTGCAAGCTTCAAGCACTGCAACACTAACATTACCCATATCAATAGTATGACCATCCTGCGTGACTGCATAGCCTATCACCTCAAGACAGAAGACCGCCGATGAAGTAGCCCAACGCTGCAGATTCAAGCCGACATAGTACTGGATGACGTTCGGCAGGGGCAGCATCAAGCACAGAAACAATAATATTGGAGATATCTTTCGGAAAAGCTTCCAGCCAAATAACAGTAATATCAAAGCAGCAATACTCAAGACTACGGATAGTCTTTCTGCAGAACTGTACATTAAGAAAAGCCCGAAAAGTCTGACTGCCTGGGCCCCCGCGAAAGCAAACAAACCCCAGATAGAGGGCTTGATAGGACAACCGGCGATATCACGACGCCTTGACCAAAGTATATAAACAGCCAGAAAAGGAACCAAAAGACCAGAGGAATATTCATCGCTTTGCCGCCACAATTCCCAAAGCTCAACAAGGCCGGGCCAATAAGACCAAAGAAACGCGATACAGACAAGACCTGATGCCAGGAACGCCAGAATGTTCTTCCTGTTCAACCAGGTCCAATTCGGGAATTTTTCGGAAATTTTGTCAAGCGGCTGCAATACGAGCTGCAATCTACTCGCATTATTTTTCACAACCATTGAGGCGAGATCGACCACACGTCCTAACACTCCCTCGGGTTCGAATGATATAGATTTCTCTTCCACAACGGCATTATCTCGAACCACGCCATGATAGTCGACCACACATCTCTGGATTCGACAATTTGAGCCTACTTTTGCGTCATTCCACAGCACACTATTTATTACAACGCTATCTTTATTAATAGCAGCATTTTTCCCAAGGATGGCCGGCCCGAGAACAACCGCCCCGCTTGATACTGTTGCACCGTCCATAATAACAACCGGCCCGTCAATTCTTGCTTTAGGATCAACCTTTGAATTTACTGCCAACCATACATTTTGGGAATCGGTCCTATTAAGGGGCTTCAAATCCGCATTCATTTTGGGAACATTTTCAAGGCAACTGGAAACGGTAGATAAATATTCCTGCCGATTCCGAAAATTCCCGGCATGATATGGCAACTTTGCGGCATGAACCGTTCTTCCGGCAAGGAGCATTTTAGGAATCAAGCCTTCTTTGATATCAAAAAAACCTGCCTTGGGAATATGTTCCAGGATACATGGATTACAAACATAAATTCCAGATGCCTCGCCCATATCTGTATTGTTTCGACAACATGGATTCAACATCACAGTTAAATCAGATTGACCATCACGGTGAGCCTTTATCAGTACGTCGATTTTCGGAGGACTCACTATACCGGCGGGAAATACCATGAGTAATTCTTCAGTTCCATCGCTGAGAGCCTCACGAATACATCCTGCAGTACCGACTGGTAATGTTTCATCAAAAAAACTCAACGCCAAACGATCATCAGTAAGATTCCTTTTGTCCAGTAACGAACTTACACCGCTGCCACATATCACTGCCTGTTTTATGCCCTGATCGGCCAAATGGCTGAGCAGACGTTCCAGTACAGGTTTTCCCGCTACCGGCCACAATGCCGTGGGCAAACGTGAGGCAAGCGGACACCGCCCGAAGTCACGACTTCCTACAAGTATAATAGCTTTGGCAATCTGCATTTAGATACTTTCGGCTCTGTCGACATCAAACAAACTGTTTCAACGGCGTTTTTCTAAGAATAAACGTTATCAGCGACGAAATAGACAATACTAAAAACAGCAACAAAAATGGATGCTGTAAAGCTATACCAAAATGATATAAAGGAACCAATACCAAGGGATGAACAAGATAAATGCCGTATGATAACAATGCCAAATTCGCCGAAACCGAATCCAACTTGCCTCGCCAATGCAATGCAGAACAGAATATTACCAAAGAGGCAAAGTATCGAATCGCAAATTTGCTGCTGAAATTCAACCATACTCCATGGCTTAACTGATTAAACACCATACATCCCACACATGCCGCCAAAGTCGAAAGAATTACGAACACGAAATACTTTTTTCTGTCTTCGTTTCTCTGCAAAATCTTGATTCGGCCAATGGCAAAACCAAAAGGTATTGCCGGCAATCCCAGAATCCATTGAGCCAGTGGTGTTGGAGGGAGAAGCCGGGACTGGATAATTGAACAGCCAAATACACATAAAGCCCCGATTGAAATTGCAGTTGTAATAGTATATGAGTCAGGAATACCTACTATTCTTCGATGTATTGAAGTGAGAAGTAAAGCAGCAACGAAAGCAAAAGGTAGAAACCACAGATGTATTCGAGTTCCGGTCAAAAGCATCGTCGGAGAAAAAACATCCGAAAACGATACGTTTTCATAAACCATCTTTGCTAATCCGAGCCCACCATATATGATCGACCAAAACAACCATGGTTTAAGAAGACGTCGCGCCTTTCGTCTTGCCACCTTGGCGATGCCGTATGGTTCTGGCTTGTTTACAACAAAAGCACAAAAACTCAGCAACAGAATAATAAAACCAACCACACCAACGCTCCGCGGAAACCAATCATGGGTGTGAAAGGAGGCAACGCCGAACGCAGAGATAATACGCAACCGTTCTATATTGGCTATCCGGGGCTGTCGGGAAACAACCGCCGGCTTGACCTTGGCTATAGATTGAAACAGTGTTTTAACAGTTTGATTTTCAACAAATGAGTTCAATTCAAAGCTTCCAAGAAAACGACAATTAAAACATATCAAATAAACATCTAAGAGCGGCCCGCCATTTCAGCAAGGATTATCAGTAACTGCTCTGCCACCTTTTTCCTGCCCCGGCTATTCAGGTGTCCACCATCTTCGGTGTATTCAGGCGCCATGACATAAACTTTCTCCGCTCCTTTTACAGCGTGACACCTAAAACCGTCCGTATTGACAGATTCTATAAGGGCAAGGTCGAAGAAAAGCCCGGTTTTTGAATAAGCATCATTCAGCAAATCGTTATAACGCCGGCGCATCATGTTATCTTCCAAAAAGCCCGGCCTGCCAATTAACAGCTTAACTGACTGTTTCAGATTTCTCTTGGCCCCTTTTGGCACCGAACGTATAGGAACAGTGATGTGCAGAAACTTTGTATCGGGATATCGGTCTTTCAGTTCTTCCAGCGCTGCGCTATAACCATCGAAGATTTCCTGCGGATCCGAATCCATCATAATATCAACATAGCAGAACTTGAAAAACGCCATATCGACCTTGCTCCCGACGCCGGCATCCATTATTTCCCCAAAGCGTTTGATCTTCGAGAAAGGGTCCGTGTTCATACCTACCTGGGAATGAGCAAAAACAGGTTGATCAAAAGCCGCAGGTTCGCATGCCTCAATGATGTTGAGTTTTATATAGTCTCGCTCGTTTATGACATCCGTGATTCCATCAATAATGTTGTATCCGACTGATTGATGCCCGAAGAAAATCTTTTTCTCAGCAAGTTTCGCCCAATATTCTCTTGGTACATCATCAATCGACGGCAGTGTTATTTTATTGGCGTCTGGCCTTGTTTTTATTCTTGTTATAACCATTGTCAAAATCCCAACAGCCAATAAGCCTGCAACAGCTATGAAGATATGAAGTGCCCTGACTTTCATGTTATGAATCAACCGATTCCGAGCTGTTTCTTCACCGCTGCAATTTGCTCGGCCGGGAAAGGTTCCGCCAGCCTGGCTAATCCCTGCTCTCTTGTCATGCACCCGATGCGAACCAATTCAGCTATTTCATAAGCATAAGGATTGACGCCAAACTGGTCCAGGTGGACCTGGTTAGCCAGAGCATTCAACAGACAGTTAGTGGAGTTGGCATCTGTGTCATCGGGCTTTTTCCATCCATATTTGCCTGCAGTCTCATAAATCACCTCCTCATCGTAGTCTGCAAACGCTAACGGATTGATGCTGTACGGAAAATCATCTACCTTGTCAAAGTGCCTTTGCTCCAGGAAGAACGGCCTGATAATATCACCCAATCGGTCGGACAGAGGACGCAGCAGGCTTTCCTGCATCGTTCTTATCATCTGGGGATTTGTTTTAACTACTGCCGTGGCCATCGGCGCCTGACCCGGTGACATCCCGAATATCAGAAATGGAATCTCCTGCTCGATCGTAAGTCTGAATCCGATAAATCGTATCAGAGAAATACAGCTCGTGCATATACTGGACGCCCTTGCCATCGCCTTGGCTGAGTACATATCTTCGGACATGGAGGCCAGAGTAATCTTTTTTATACTCTCGAAGCTCGGCGTTACCGTCAAATGATCCACATTAATATTGCTCAGTACAGCACGGATATTTAGCTTGGCCCTGTCCGACTGAAACCAGTTGTCAAAGGAGTACGCCAGAAGCCTCAGATCGTACCGCTCCTGTAACAGGTGGAGGGTATATGTGCTGTCTTTGCCCCCGCTGTAAGCCACCAGAGCATCGTAGCTGCCTTTGCCTTTATTCTGCTCGATAAGCTTTTGGAATCTGGCTTCATATTTACCCCTGATGGAGCGCTGTTGGTCCAGACTCTTTGCCGAGCGGCAAAAGTTACAGATACCTTCATCATCAAACCGGATCCCTATAAAACGTTCGTTCAATACACATTTTTTACACGTCTGCATAAAACTACCACCTATTCTATTTATTTATTGCTCACATTTACACATGCGGCTGCAAAAGAATCTACAACCGCTCGAATTTGCTGAAACGATATGACTAATGGCGGCTCGACCATCAGGACAGATGAATTGCCGAAAGCCGGTACCACTATAATCCCCTGCCGAATCATTTCTTTTGCCAGTTCGAGTGCTATCTTGCTACTTTGCGTTTCTATTCCTATCAAAAGACCCAAACCGTCGGCAGACCGCAGAATATTCGGGTATTCATCAACATAATCTCTGAACGAACGCAGAAGCATCTTGCCCTTTTCTGCACAGTCGGCCAGCAGATTACCCTGTTGTATATACCGGATTGTTGAAAGACCCGCCCGGCAGGCAAGAACATTACCGGCAAAAGATGAGGCGGACATTGGGAAACTCAGGCCGAATCTCTTCCAAAGAAGACTTTTGGCAACGACCGCTCCGGTCGGAATCAATCCACCGCCCAGGGATTTGCCTAACACGAGTATGTCAGGCACTAAATCATAATGTTCACATGCGAACATCCGGCCTGTTTTGCCAAACCCGGTTTTTATCTCATCCAATATCATAATGAGGCTGTGCTCATCACACAGTTTCCGCACCTTTTGAAGATAGCCGTCCGGCGGTAGCAGTATTCCCGCTTCGTGTTGAATCGGCTCAATCAAAACGGCTCCGGTATCCTCTGTTATCGACTGCTCCAGCGCTTCGATATCGCCGAATGGAACGCTAATAAAGCCAGGCAAAAGCGGCTGAAAGGCTCGCTTGAAAGAAGGGATACCAGAGGCTGTAAGCGCACCAAATGTATAACCGTGAAAAGATTTTTGCGCAGTTATAATAGTTTTTCCGCCCCTGTGAAGTCTTACTAACTTAATGGCACAGTCTATGGCTTCGGATCCGCTGTTAAGGATAAAGGAGCAGCTAAGTTCACCGGGCGTAATTTTCTCGATACACTCAGCCAACCGGACCTGAATTTCACTAATGAGCGGCTTTGTTAACAATTGCTGCTCTTTCAATTGGTCCATGAGGGACTCGATAATATCCGGATTATTGTGCCCTAAGTTGAATAAACCGTAACCTCCGACACAATCTATATAAGTCTTGCCCTCAGAGTCGGTGATTGTAGCTCCCTGGGCTCCTGCAGCGACTTTGTTCAATCCCAGTTTGTTCAAGAATGAAGGATATGCCGGATTAATAAGGCGCCCGTAAGACTCGAACAAATTAATATCTTTGGATAATTTCATTCCGCTTGCCATAAGACTGTCGGTTGTATCTCCCGTTAACCTGAGATGCCCGCTTCGGCCTTTGCTTTGAGTTGCTTCTTGTCGATTTTACCGTTTGGCGTTTTGGGCAGACTGTCCATAAACTCGATGTATTTCGGCACCATGAAGGTTTCCATATTTGCAGCACAGTATTTCAGCACTTGCTTTTCAGGCAGCTCAACATCCGGTGCCGGCACAATATAGGCCTTAATTGCTTGGCCGAAAATCTCATCCGGCACTCCGATGACCGCTACTTCCGCGACGCCTTCCATACTGGAAATATTATTCTCCACTTCCTTGGCGCTTATCCGCTCGCCCTTGCTCTTAATCATGTCATCTTTTCTGCCCAGAAAATAAAGAAAGCCCCGCTCATCCTGGCGGAAGTAATCGCCGGAATGGAGAATTCTCCCGCTCGGATATTGCCCGTCTCGGTAGGTCCTGGCGGTCATTTCCGGATCTGCCCAGTAGCCCTGCATTACGTTCGAGCCTCTTATAATCAACTCTCCCGTTTCTCCCGGGGCGACCTCGCTGCCATTTTCATCGACAACAAAAACCTCGCAGTTCGGCATCGCTTTACCGACCGACGAAGGTATTCGATCCAACTCTTCGGGCGGCAGATAACTGACTCGCTTGCACTCTGTCAGTCCGAACATGGAAATCATTGTCACCTGAGGGAACATGTCCCTGAGTCTGCGAATATGCTCGACCGGAAGTGCCGCTCCGGTGTTGGTCATGTAGCGAAGTGTGCTGAAATCGTATTTTTTCAAATCCTGCAGCTTCAGCAGCATAGCAACAATCGTAGGTACGATGGGAAATCCGGTTACCTTCTCCTGAGCGATCCGCTCCAGAATGCTGTGAAGGTAGATGAAGGACTTCTCCAGAACCACTGTGCCGCCAAACATGAAGGCCATGATAACCTGGTAGAGGCCGTAGTCGAACGAAAGGGGCAAGACATCCAGGATAATATCATCTTCAACGTTTCCTATGTACTGTATGATGCTTCGTGCCGCTGAGATCATATTATGGTGTGTTGACATAACACCTTTCGGCTCACCTGTGGAACCTGAGGTATAAATAAGTGTCGCTAAATCCACATCAATACAGCGAGGTAACAGGCAGTTCTTTTGGCCATCCTGGATTTTGTCGACAAAGTCTGAAAATATTTCATCCCAGCCCAGCGAAGATTTCGAAAACTGTTCCGGGATTCGTTTTGTCGGCCCAACCCATATTAACTTACGCTCCCCGAGCCCTTCGCCCAACGCGTCACTCACTACCCTGGCTTTGCTCGTATGGGCAATCAAAATGTTGGCGCCGGAGTTCTCCATGATATAGCGTAATTTTGCGCCCTTGAGCGAGCCGGCTAATATGATAAAGACACCGCCGGCTTTCAAAATACCGTACAACGAAATTACGGTTTCGGCACAATTATCCATAAGCACGGCAACTCTATCCTGCCGGCGAACTCCGGCATCCAGCAAAGCCGTGGCCAAATGGTCGGCACGTCGGTCAAGAGCCTTATACGTCCATCGCTGCTCGCCACATACGAGGGCCACCTTATCCGGAAAACGCCGAGCAGAGCGGGAAAGCCACTCGTGTACTAATATCGGGTCGAATTCAATCATTTATTCATATCCTTCGTGATTCAATAGTTCCTTCGTCTTAGCTACGAATAATTCGATTTATCTATTCAAGTGTCGGTGGTAACTGCCTGAGATGTTTGGTCGCATTGTATTTGGCATTGAAATCTCTTATAGCTCTATTGACTTGTTCCTCGGTCAGATTCATACTCTCACAGACTTGTTCGGCAGGAATTTTGTTTTGCCACGCATAAAGTAGAAGATCGAGTTTTTCGTACGGGATGCGAAAATAGAATTCCTCATCGCTTACCTGGAAACTCCACGTGTCGGGACTCGGAGCTCTTTCTATTATTTCACGAATTACTCCAAGGTATTCCGAAAGTTGATATACCTGGGCTTTATAGAGATGACTGAGCGGCTCAATATCCACTCCACCATCTCCGTATTTTACAAAGAATCCTTCCAGAACTTCAGTTTTATTAGTTGTGCCGCAAACGATGTAATTCTTCATTTCAGCATAATAATAAAGATGCATCATCCTGGTTCTTTGTTTGGAATCGGTAGCAGCGACTATCCCATTGAGCGATTTCTTTTTTAGTCTTGCCGATTTCACATTGCCTTTGCCGTCGTCTATTTTCAGAGTAAAGAAGTTAAAGGAATCTTTGGAGAGTAAGTCGGCCGGCAGAGTAATTTTCGACCTGGATTCACTATCATAATCGGGAAAGACTTCTCTTATCACATCGTCTCTCTTACGATAGGTCCCAAAAGCTTCGAGTGTAGGTGTTATGTCAACCGTCTCTGTTTCTATACCCAGTTGTTCCGCATGTTTGGCTGCATATTCGGCACTTACAGGATTGGATTCTTTCTCAGGAAGAATCAATCCAAACACTTTGTCTTTACCCAATGCTTTGACACAAAGGGCGGCACATAATGCAGAATCGATACCGCCGCTTAGTCCAACTACAATACCATCACGCTTCATATCGCGCAGTTCTTGCTGAATGAATTCGCAAATACGTTCAACCTCGCTTTTACTGTCGAGCTTGAGAATATCTTTGTGAAACTCCATTGCAATCTCCAAAACACAGAATACGGCTGTAAGTCATAGATTACGAGTGATGGCTATTTATCTTTTACTTACGGACCTTAAAGCCTCAGATCTCCTATCCACAATAAGAGCGGGAGAAACCGGATCATCAGGACTCGCCGGGAAATCCTGAACAAACTTTCGATGAATGAGTTGAGAGGACAAAATGCCTACGAGTGCCATGCTGTCGATCTCGCTCGGACTCTCAATCTCCTTAACTTTTCTCAATAGCTTTCTTACCTTGCCGGCATCAAACAGACCGGCATTTTTCAGTGATTCTTCCGACAATACCTCTTTTGTATAAACAGCGGTCTTCTCATTGAGAAGACTCTGCTTTATGGGAGCACGGTAAGGATTCTTCGGGCGACTGGTAATCTCTTTGGGCAGGATTCCTTCAAAAGACTTCTTAAGAATATATTTTTCATTCAAACCCAATATTTTCCATTTGGCAGGCACCCTCGCCGCAAAATCCATAACACGCGGATCCAGGAACGGCAGTCTTATCTCCACCGAATGAGCCATAGCGACCCGGTCCCCTTGCGATGAAAGAAGATAATTGCTCATAAAAATCGCCATCTCCAGATACTGGGCTCTGGAAAAATCATCCGCTCGTTCAAAACCTTCCGGAAGACTTTGCCTGACCTGCTCATAACCGTCATATTGCCCGATAGCCTCGTTTAGCTCTTTTGAAAAGAATGTCTTGATTCTGCTCGTATTCTCCCACCGGATAAAGTGTGAAAAGATCGGGTCATCAATTCGATCGAAGCCCCTGGCAAAGAATGATTGCAGTGTGCGTTTGAGCCTCGGATTATTAAATATATATGGATAAAGCTGGCCGATAAGTTCGGCTCGGCTCTGCGAATTCGGATATTTCGCTAGGAATCTCCTGACCTTGGCCTCACGAAAGATATTGTAACCACCGAAGACCTCGTCAGCACCCTCTCCGGTCAGCACGACCTTATAACCACTCTTGCGCACTACATCCGAGAGCAAGAACAATGGAACAGGTGCGGTCCTTAAGAGCGGTTTTTCACAATGCCATAAGCAGTCAGGAAGTGATGCTCCGATTTGTTCGTCTGTCGCTTTAAGGTCTGTGTGATTGACGTTAAGGTACGAAACCATTAGATTTTGATACTCGCCTTCATCAAAGCGGTCACTATCAAAACGTATACCAAACGTCCGGACGTCCTTATTGAAGTTTCTCACCACTAAAGCAGCAGCCCCCGAGGAATCGAGCCCGCCGCTGAGGTAGCAGCCAACGGGGACATCAGCCCGCAGGCGAATCCTGACTGCGTCCTGTAGCAAATCCTGAACATGCCGACAAGTTTCCTGTGTAGATAAATCTGATTGTTCGGCACGAGAATACAAAGGAATATCCCAGTATTTCCTGACGGTGACCTTGCCGCCGGATGTCTTAAGATAATGTCCGGGCGGCAATTCATATATGTCCTTGAAAACCGTCCGCGGAGTTAGGGTCGTCCAGAACGTAAAAATTTGATCCATTGCTATCGGGTCGATCTGGCGAGAGATATTCTCGTTCATAAATATCGACTTGATTTCAGAAGCAAAAATCACAGTATTATTGAGAACCGTGTAATATAACGGCCGAATACCAACCCGGTCCCGAGCCAGAAACAGCTCCTTTTTCTTCGCATCCCAAATCGCTATAGCAAATTGGCCGTTCAACTGTTTCAGACAATCCGGCCCCTGCTCTTCATAAAGATGCAGTACGACTTCAGTGTCGGAGGTTGTATAGAAACGATGCCCTTTTCGCAGCAGGTCTTTTTTTAATTCCGGGTAGTTGAAGACTTCTCCGTTATAGACAATCCAGAGGCTTTTGTCTTCATTATGGATCGGCTGGGTCCCGGAGGACAGATCGATGATGCTCAGCCGGGCATGGCCCAATCCCACCTGATCATCGAGATAGATCCCCGTTTCATCCGGCCCGCGATGGCAAAGAGCACCTATCATCCTATTGATACAATTTAAGGACACACCATCCGGGCCATCTATATGGCAGATACCAGCTATTCCACACATGATAAGAATCAGACGCTTTGAAAAACAGCCCCCCCTCGAACTCTCCTCGAAATCTACGCTTACGCGGCGGAACTTGCATTCAGTTTCCGGCTAATGAACCGGGCAATATTCTGCAAGCTATCCATGTTATCCGGCACAAGCTCATCATCCTCTACATTTAAGCCAAAAGTCTCTTCAAGGAAGAACACCAGCTCCAAAATCCCGGTGGAATCGATGATGCCCTCCTCCATAAATGAAGTGTCATCCTTGAGCGCTTCTCCGTCACCGAAAAGAAAATTTTCTACTACGAATTCCCTGACTTTAACAGAATTGTCCATATTACCCTCTTACCAAATTGTGTTTTCAATTAAGAAACCGTTGTAAACTTTACAAATTAACAATATTTACGTCCAGAAAAATCCTCTCTGCTTATTTTTCGTTACCTGCCTTCTCATGCTGTTTCGTATCGGTCGTTTTCCATGCCTTTTGGATAAGGCCGGACAAGTTTCTCGCAGGATTGCCACCGACGAAAGCTCCAGCGGGGACATCTTTCGTCACCACCGAACCGGCACTAATTATGGCGTTATCCCCTATCTCCACTCCAAAAAGAATTATCGAGCCTGTACTTATCCATACGTTGTTTCCGATCATGGTCTTCTGCCTCTGCTTTGCAGCCTGTGGCGGAACCGGGTGCCTCGGCCCGAGGATCTTAACGTAGGGACCGGTAGACAGATCATCACCGATTTCAACCGGGCCCATAACGACATTGTTAAGCCCGAACCAGCATTTTTTCCCAACCGTTATGTCACCGAGATCGGTGTTCCATACATTGAAATCCTCAGCAATGGTCTTCTCGCCAACGCGAGCACGATAAGGGGCTGAACGGTCGAACCTGAATCTGTACCCAAACTCCACAAACCTTCCCTTTTCGATATATCTACATCTGTTGTAGAGGCGAACGATTTTCCAGAATATCCTCTTGGTTATCACCTTCACAAAGGTGGGTGTCATGAACTCTACGGTTTTGTACAGCGTGTTGTTCTTAATATTTCCCATCGCGAACTTCCGTTACCTTTTCACCGAATCAGCTTCTTGATTTAGACAACTCATTTAGAAACATGGAAATGCGTGCCGCAACAATATCTGCACACGGCTGCCGCTCCTGCGGAACAAAGGACTTCAACTGCTTCATTTTAATCGGCACATCCTCCGCTCCATAAGCCACCAACAAGTAGCCGAGCTGCTCGAACTTGTTTGCAATAGCAAGCTGGTGATCATTCACAACCTCGCCATATTTTTTCAATCTCGGCATAACAAGTAAGGGTTTTCTGTGATCCAGCGCCATCGTTATTGTGCCCATCCCTGCGTGGCTGATAATACTGTCCGCCTCGTTAAAATGTTGGTCGAACACGGCTTTCTCCACCGATGGGGCTGCTTCAAAGTTTTCCGGACAATAAGAGCTGTCGCCTATCTGAGCGAAAATCTGTTCATCAAATCCATTTATGCCGGCAACTTCATCAACAGCTTTGACTAAACGGTCAAACGGAAATTGCGTTCCAACGGTCAGAAAAATCATACTACCGTCCCAACAAATTCGATTCTTTTATATCTGTCGGCCAGTTCAGGCCATTGCACGAGGAATAAATCCGCAATGTAGCGAACCATTCTTCCCGAGAGGGAAATTCGCTCCACATTGGTAATACTGTCAATCCATACGACCTTCGTGCCAAGCATTTTACCCAGGAAACACAACATACAACCGGCCGCCGCACCCGTGCTGATCACAACATCAGGCCTCTCCTTGAAAACAATACGGCCACATCGCAGCAATACAGTGATGACCCGTATCGGGTGCTGTCTGTTGCACTCTCCCACGACATAGACTTCGCCTAATTTGCTCAGTTTATCACGCACGACTTCCGTTGTCGTAACGCAGAATGTTTCGTATCCATTCCAGCTCGCAGCCAGCTTGAGCAATTGAGATATATGTCCTCCCGCTGAAGCAGCCAGACAAATTCTCAACTGTTTATGTTTATCCGTACTTGACATATTGCCTTGTCACTAATTTTCTTTGAACAACTCGCCAAGCACCAGTTCGGCTTTGCTGTCCCATGAGTTTTGAGCCACCCTTTGCCTTCTTTTTTTAACAAGCTCGGCGTTGTCCTCAGCGTAAGCTTTTTTTATGCATTCGGCAAATTCCTCCGGGTTCTTGGCTTCGTACACAACATCAAGGTATCGTTGCAGCTCAGAGAACGCGGGCGTGCTGACAACCGGTTTGCCCAGGGCCAGATATTCTTTGAATTTGATAGGATTGGCCGCCTCGGTCCATTTGTTAATTTTCCAGGGCAAAATCGCCACATCAAAACACTTGCCGTAATGGGGAATCTGCTCGTAAGTCTTCTGTCCAAGCATCCAAACGTTCTTTCTGGCAGACAAGCCAGAGCAATCCAGGGATGGTTTGCCGACGAATACAAATGACATGTCCGGCAATCGATCTGCCACCGCCCCAAGAAAACCGGTATCAATCTTATGCCCATCCAGAGCACCGAAATAACCAACTATGGGCTTTTTTATCTCGGCAATATCATCTGGCCTTTCCGAATCGAGTTCCGCTGTCGCAAACATCTCATAGTCAACACCATGATCCATAAACAGTGCATTCTTACATTGAGCCGCTTCTTCATCGTACAGCAGCCTATTGACGTAAACAGTAATGTTCGCGTTGGCTTTCAACTTCCTGTCATAGCCGAGTATCGTATCTCTATCGACATTAGGATCATCTTCGTACCGATCTGTTCTCTGGTACACAAGTTTTACTTTTTTCATTTTGATTGCCGTATCACAAGCAGCCGGGCAGACAATCCATACCACAGGAGCACTCATGCGAAGCTTTCGAATCAAATGCTGCATCTGATATCTCAACATGGCTTCATTCAGAGGTCTTGCCCATGAAATATGGTGTACAGGCAAAGTAAACGGACTATACACCCAAAACCCGGCATCCGATTTTCTAAGACCCTTCAAAATACTTTTGACCTTACGAACAAGTTTCTCGGTAAATTTGCTTCCACCGATAATCTTATGTTTCCGCATCATAATGGAGTTAACGTAAACCGTAGTACCTGTCCGGGAAAAGCGACGCATCAATTGCATATCAGTATGCGCTCGATTGTGATACCACCAGTCCTCGCCGCCGAAACAGATAAACGACATGTCCTCGTTCTTCCCGGATTCTGTTTGGTACTTCATTATAAACTTTCAATCCCTGCACTAATTGAATTAGCCAGCGAAGATGCAGAGTTATTTAGCACAAACTGTTTTATCGCATATCGAGTCGGATGCAGAATGACCGGCAACGAAATTTGCAGTGATAGATCGATTCGAATGCATGATTATTACCGCAGGATTTGTTTTTTCAGAGAGAGCACCCGACCAACTTATAAACTCGTATCCGGGATCCGGAACAGCTCTTATCCTAATCTTTTCGCTAAGAGCATAATCCGGCTTATCCGGGACCTTTGTCACTGTTCCACCAACTGCGGTAATCTTCAGCCGCGGAGACATTGTCCAAACATCAGCATAATCTTTACGGTAAGTACTCCACATACCCAGCACGAACCTGGACGTCTGTTTCCAGTCAGTTTCGACCTGCATATAACGGTCTTTGTAATCAAAAAGGGCGTCATGGTTCCACAAATCTTTCGCTCTCATGATGTGTGCCGCAAGGACAAATCCGCCCCAGCCCGGGCTGCTGACTTGCCTGTATGATGTAACCCAAAACTTATTGCTCCTCTCAGGACCGTTTGAGTGCACTATTCCCCACTCGGGAAGACCGATGTCTTCCTGTTCGTATGGAATTTTCTGAGCATCCCTCCGATCCGGTTTCCACTCGGGACTATGAGTTGCGTCCACGTCCGCTTCAGTTACATAAAATGTCTGGTCATCTTCTCCAAAATGAACATAATCCGGAGGTGCATTATTGGGCCCGTACCCATCGGAATAAAGATAATCTCCCGATTTTTCCCCGATATTTTTCATATCATTGTCACCAAGCATAAGCCCGGCGAATAAAATCGGAAACTTGCGACCGCTGGCGTGCCCGCCCATTCCGGTCCAGTTTTTTTCTCCTCCATCCTGAACAATTCCATATAGATCGATACCTAATTGCACATATCGCACGAGAAGTTTTTCTTTCCGAGTGTTGGAAAAATTCAGGTTAAGCATCAAAGCGCCCTCACCGATCTGCGTAGCTATTTCTCTGCCGTAAGGAGGCATATTATCAACCGGATGTAGAGCAGTAGCCGGCCAAAGGGGTATGTGGTCAATCCATGGCCTCTCAAAATAACGTTCTACCGCAGAAAGACCTGGAGAACCCGGCACAGGTTTTAGACTCGCAAGCAAGGAGTAGTCCAACTGCTCTTTGTTAAAACGGATAGTTTTATCCGTGCCGGAGTAAGGAGGCCTGAAACTCCCTTCCTTGGCAGGATTGTCAAGGACGGTCAGCACTGCAGCCGCATTTAATTGTGTACTATCATTTGCCTGCAGTGTGCTTTCGGTGGAAACCAGAGAACAATTTGGTTGCAGAACCAGAGGATTGCTTTTCGAAAGTTGATCGTTATTCGGACGAGCAACATTCAAACTCGGATCATAGTTCCCTGGTCTGGCATATCTTCCATACGCTGCACTATCATAAGCCTGCGTTTGGCCAAGTCTTGGCGACGGATTTATCATTGAGCCATGAATCATTCTACCGTTTAACTCAACGGAAGAGGGCTTTATTCTTACTATGGTCACCGGCCCTACAACCCAGTAATCGCCGTTTGCAAATTGACCGACGGTATAATCCTTGTCGAATGTCCATGTAATCCCGAATTGTGAAATTTGGCTTTGTTGAACAGCAGCGCACAATGGATGAGCAAAGCAAGTAAGTAACACAGTAATTAGCAGGTATTTTCCTCTTATATTTAAATATAAGTTTTTTAACTTCAGATTCATGATTTTGTCCCCTTTTGGTCATAAGACGTACATTTATCTGCTATGTCACCCCCAACTGCAATGAGTGTTTCGGCCATAAATGTGACGCGTTGTTTGATAATTTTACTGCTGGGAAAGCACTTTTCAAGTTCCCCTGCAGACATCAGCCTTAAATCGTTGCGTTTGCCGCTGAACATATATTTTCCTCGTAAATGGTTATACGAGATAATATTGCCGATGCGCAAATAGTTTTTTCCCGGGAGCCAGGTGACAAGTGGTAATCGCATGTGAAATTCGAAGGGAAACCAGCGATTCGGAGTTGTCACAAACCACCGCTTCCCGACTCGCATAATTTCAGCCGCCATTGTCTTTTGCCTCTCGAAGCTACCCACGTGCTCTATTACAGCATTACTATACACAACGTCAAAACTCTTGTCGGGCCAGGGTAATTCACAGGCATCACAAACAACCGCCTTAATTTCCGGGTAGCTCTTTTTGATTATAGATATATGTTCTGTGGAAATATTCACGGCGGACAGATTATCCTTCCAACGATATGTATCAATAAACTGAAGCTCATTGTCGCTGTTTGGATTTACTTCCGCCCCAACGACAAGTATCTTCGTCTCCTTCGTTGGTCTCATAATTTCGTTGAACAGGCCCAACTTACGATTTCGACTTATACGCGATAGTTTTGAAAATACACTCATTTATCAGTTAGTCTCTCAGTCAGACTTTCTAAGGCCGACAGTGAACCGTGTTTTCCTTAAGTACTCTACGCATAGCACGCAAAATAGTTTCTATGAGTTAACCTGACCAAAAAGAGCATTCACAACGCCGGTGGAATAAGCCTTCATTTTGATGGCTGCTTCACTACGTGCAGCCGGGCGTACAAACGCCATAGTCAGCCATACTGGAAGACGAACGGCGAAAAACAACGCTACCAGAAAACGGGCAATTAGATAAGCCGGCCAGCCATAGTGTTTTTTAATGAATTTGAGAATGCTCAGCCTCAACTGAACAATCATAGCAACAGGTTTTTTTGCGGCGCTTTGACCGCCAAAATGAATGATCTCGCCGACCGGGGCAAACATGACTGTCCATCCCTTTTTCCAGAATCGATAACACCAGTCGGTTTCTTCGCCGTACATGAAAAACTGCTCATCCATCATGCCAACCTGTTCAATTGCTTCTCGCCTGACAAGCATATAGCAACCCGTCACAACATCTACCTTGCGTACGTCGCTTCTGTCCCACCAGGTCATTTGCTCACGTCCGAAGAACCTGTTCTTCGGGAATAGTTTGTATAGATAAGTGCTTGATAACAGCATATTCAATATCGAGGGGAACATAAAACACGTTCGCTGTAAGGTTAGATCCGGGTTTAATACCCGACAACCAGTCACCGCTGCCTGCGGATTCTTATCAGCAAAGCGCACTGTATTAACAATGGAGTTATCCAAAACAACCGTATCACTATTAAGCAGGAGTACATATCTTCCTTTAGCGACAGCCATTCCCTGGTTATTAGCAGCAGCAAAGCCCCGGTTCTCGGAGTTTTCTATAAGAATTACCTGCCGGAAGTCATTCTTTACCATTGAAGCCGAACCGTCGGTCGAGGCGTTATCGATGACAATAATTTCATAATCAAAATCACCTGCATGTTCATAAACCGAGGAAAGACAATCTCGAAGGAGCCCTTTCGTGTTCCAGTTGACTATGATGACCGATACATCCACTTTTAGTTCACCTACCTGCTGATATCCAATAATTCTGAAACAGTAAGTACCCGTATACCTTTGTCTGCTGCCATCGCAAGAGCCGCCCGAACGGATTCAACAACGAATCGGCTCGTATTTTCATTCGAACGATCGAAATCATGAGCTAAGGATACTGCCCCACCTGTCTTTTCTACCAATAGTGCAACTCTGCGGCTGTCAGGCTTTTCCCGCCACGTATCCCCCGAATCTATTGACCAATAAACAATCGGCACTTGTCTGACCAATAAATACAATAGACATATAATGTTCAATTTGCCGTTAGGCGGACGAAACGGATACTTTTTTCGCATGGTTCCCAAAGCAGCATCAATCGCTGCCCATCCTCGTTTTATATCCGACAACGCACGAAACGGAGAGACCTTCAAGCTGTGTAAATGATCGTAACCATGAGAACAGATATCATGTCCCTGCTCCGCGATTTGCCTGACAATTGCCTCTCGGCCTGCAATATTTCTGCCAAGCAGAAAAAAGGTCGCCTTTGCTTTGCTCTCAGCAAATATGCTCAAAATTGCCGGGGTTAAACTGCTGCCAGGACCGTCATCAAAAGTAAGAACCAGTGCTTCATGTTCTTTAGCCCTTCGCCCGAGTATTTTTCGGGCCAGTTGCCCGTATATCCACGGCACACCCACATAGAGAAAGATAAGACCGAGGATACCAATTGCGATTGGCATTAAGATAGTAATTCTATGTTTCCCTTCTCTTGAGTACTATCTTTATGATTGTTTTTACAAACCATTCTGCGCCAATTACGCTTGATCCAGGAATCCATATTGAGCCATTTGGTAGCACGGCTCAGAAGTACATGGCAAGCCAGGTTTGCAGACATGGCTATGTTGATGAGTATGGGACGCAGTCTCGGCGCATAAATACAGACAGTTTCTTCTAACCAGTGATTTGTTCCAAATTTACTCTTATATAAAGCATGGCCGAAACCGAAATCCATTATACTTACGTCGGATTCCCGGCAAAGCTGCTCAAGCACTTTGATCAGAAGTACCGTTCCGGGACTGCCACGACTCCACCTTGGATCAAAAGAACCGAACTCGGTAAATTGTGTTTTTCCGTATCGAACATCAAACTGGAACGCACACGGATCGTCGCCCACATACAATACATAAGCCCTTAACCAGCCATCCTCGGCAGCCTTTTCTAACAACGCGCGATTTACATCGGATTTAGTAAATCCCACAGCAAGACCATTTTTATATGTTGATTCTTTAATTTGACAAGCTACATCTATCAAGTAATTAACATCGCTAAGCTGGCGATAGCAGACGATCTTAATCTCAGATGAACTTATTTTTTCCAACTGTCTAATATCACGGCGCCATCTACGTTTTCGAGAATTGGGAATCTGTCTGTAAAACTCTTCTACCGTATCCGGCATATAAGTCTGCCAATGCGACTCCGCCTGTACAAAATAACTTCGACTAAAAAAATCCGGCACGGTTTTACAGAGCTTATAAATTGGAGATTCGATTCCAAGATGGTTAAAATATACCAAATCGGCCTGGCCGCGGCGCAGCATATTCATTATCTCGCCAATCAGCACCTGGCAAAGCTCGGCCGAAGGCTGGCCGATGATACCTCCATATACAACCGATAAGCATCTCAATGCCGGATTAAAAAGCATCTTGTATCCCAATTTAAGGTCTAATTGACGTTTTTCGATCCGGCCAATCGTTATCGCTACCGGACGGCCACCACATTTCATAACCAGAATATGCGGCCGCACATTATCGCCATTTGTTTTGACAATGGAAAGGTATCTGTCAATATCGGCATTGGGAACGGGGTGGGGCTCGTCACGTTGCATTTGCTCCCATATCGGACGAATAGCTTCGATTTCATCGAAGTTTGTCGCAGCAAATATTTCGCAATCACCACTATACTGCATGTTAGAATCTCTGGTTATTTCCCAAGCTCATTTCCATGCTTTGCTATTTGTCTGATCGAATTGCTTTACATTTCAAGCATCAGTCTCGCGAGCCTTCCGTGGATTACAGGCACACTCATATAAAAAAGACGACCAAGAGGATAACCGGACCAACCTATGCAAATACAATTCCGTATCACCTTCCCACTCCATACTTGCTGTCCGGATTCTTCGCTTGTAACAAATGGCGCCATCGTCGTTTGATCCAGCCCACAGAACCTATCTTTTGCACGACATACTGCAGAGCTGTATTTAAACTCCTCACAGAACTTCGCAATGTATTGACAAATATCGGGTAAAATCGCGGCGCGAAGATGTAAACCGACGACTCCGGCCAGCATTCAGTACCAAATCTCTCCTTATATGCGGCATTGCCGAAACCGTAGTCCAGAGTACTTATCGAAGAATCTGTGCAAAGGTCTTCGATGACTTTCACCCAAAGTAATGCCCCCGGCCCAAAAGATGTCCACTTCGGGTCATAACCCATATACTCAGGAAAAAACACGTCGCCACAACAAACACCAAACTCGAAAGCACATGGAACATCGTTGACATATAAAAAATAGGCACGTAGGCAACCATCTCTTGCTGCCTGCTTCAACAGTGCTCGAGTGAGTGCATCATCAACAATCCCAACATTCAAGGTGTGTTTATATGTTAGGCTCGAAATTTTGCAAGAAGTTTCCATTACGTAATCGATATCTTTTTCGTCACGATAGCACACAACTTTGACTGAACCATTACATTCCTCGGCTAATTTCCTCTCACATCGCCGCCACTCTCGCTTGTGCTTGCTGGGTATCGTTTCATAAAAATCCTCTATACTCTCAGGCACATGTGTCTGCCAATGATCTTCTACTACAGGGAAATGATCCCGGCATAAAAAGCGGGTCATTGTCCTGGATAAACGGTGCATATGTGAATCAATACGCAAATGATTCAAAAAAACAACATCCACATTTCCTCGCTTTAGAGTATCGACCAACTCCTGAACCAACCTGGAACTTATCTGGTCTGAAGGATGTCCGAGGATTCCTCCATATACAACGCTCAAGCAACGCAGTGATGGCTTGAGTATCGTCGTGTATCCCACCCGGCATGTGATTCGTTGCCTTTCAATACGTCCTATCACCATTGCTTTCGGATTGCCGTCATAATAGAGGACAATTACATACGGTTGAACTGCTTCTTCCAGCGACTCCACAACGGAAAGATAATGATCTATATCTGAATTAAGTGCCGGCATTGATTCGCCACGTTGCATTTGCACCCATATCTCACGAATACCTTCGACCTCTTCGACGTCTCTTGCAACGACTACCTTCCATTGGTCGGAAGACGGGACCTTATATCCTTCTCTTATAATCAATTGAGAATCTCCGTCTAAAGATTTGCCATCTTTTGTTTGAAACGGCGTAGTATCGTTCTCATGCTGGGGTGAAACGAGCCTAACCAGTTAGTCAACACCTTAGGAAGGCGAAAAGCCAGTTTGAACCAATGGCTGCTTGCACCTATCCTGACGGATAAACAGGAAACCGAACATTTGCGATGAATCGAGATTGCTACTCTTCTACTCTCCTGAGCCACGCTTCTCGCCAAAAGTGGAAGCACGATCTGTCACAGCCATAGAAACCTTGGCCGTCACACATGACCCCTTCAAGTAATACTGTATTCTTGACTTTTCTATATTCTCCGGTACTTTCAAGCAGTATTCGTTCGAGCCTTTTGAAGACTTTGAACCTCCTGCCACAGAATTTCCGCATCACGGGCATCCAGTATAATCCTTTGTTCGCTCCCTTCTGGTTAAGAGTTACCAAAATCTCTTCCTCAGATTTCACTTCAACCAGTTCACCCGGTTCAAGGTTCAAGACTTCATCGTATGTGGACGGCTCTTTTTGCCCTATTACACTTGATTTGTTTTTTCCCTTCATGTTGAAAACTCTCCTGGCTTTAGACACCGTAAGTCCAAACGCACGGCGCAGCCCGTTTGTCTTAACGTGCCACAGGAACTTACGTACGAGGTTTAGATGTTCAGCTTGTGAACATCCCATTAAACCGCCAAATTGACCATGGCACATCTTCTTATCACTTGACACTTAATGGCTCCTTCAAATTGTCCAACTGTTTCTGTTCGTATTTTAGCCTGCAAATTTAATATCTGTAATTTTCCCGACAAGTTTTACAAAAAGAGAACTTGCAAAGCTACGTTTCAACAGTAATCTTTACGCTTGCAAATCGAGCTTCGACCAACCCGATAACTGATAATAACGCCTCAAGGAATCGGTACTCTCTAATTGGAGCGAGACAATATACTTTTCATACGACGATACAGTGAATGCAAGCATTTTACTTTAGAACATCGCCAAATAATAAAATAGCATACGGCTAACAAACGCCCTCCAAAACCGCGACCTACCACTACCCGGTCAACTTCATAACATTTATTAGCCCAACGTCGCTTCCATTCACTGTCCCCATGGCCAAAGTTACACGATAACGCACCTTCCTCACATATTTTACGAATGGTTGTCATTATTAAAACCACACCAACAGAAAGTGACGTCGCATATTTTAACTTGAATGCCGTCCATTCATAATAGTGTCTTTTATGTGCCGACAAAGCGTACGTGAATGCTATATCTTCACCGTTTATCGTTAATAACCAAATGCGCCCGAAACCAGCTTCAGCCATTTTCAATGAGAGTTTTTCATAAAATGGTTTAACCAATACAGCAGCACCACGCCTCTTCTGCCAGCTTTCCTGCTGGATTAGTGCTTCACGCCTGATAAGTTCTCGGGTTATCTCACTACCAGAGTAACATTCCACTTTTACATCTCTTTCCTTGTAAAGTTTGCGTTCTTTCCTAAGCAGTTTCTGTCGCGACTGCCGTGATTTGTTATTTTTCAAGTAGTCTTCAAAAGAGCAACCAAGCTGAACATAGTGGCAGAGAACACGCGGTACTTTTCGGCAAGAATATCCTCTTTGTGATAGTTTATTCAGCAAATCATTAGTTACTGCATCCTCTGAAGATAGCTCTGCGCTACAATATAGGTCAAAAAGCTTTTGGGACGTAATTAGATCGGCAATACATTCAACCACAGAAGGATAGTCCGCATCAAGCAATAGTCCAAGATAAGAAGCTTTTCCCGTGCTTATAGGTCGGGCCACCTTAACCGTCATAAACTTGCAAAGTGCAAGGGGGATAAATCCTACAAGTTTACCACCGCTCCACGCAAGTACAAACAATGGAATTCCCGACAGTTGTCCCTCATTGATAAATACGTTCACCCATGGTCGTGACAGATATGGCGGTGCATCCACGGCACGAGCAAATAGGTCGTCCCAATCTTCGGCAAACTCGGAAATACCTTTTGCGCCTTTTACAATCTGCAAATTAATTTGTTGGTCCTGCTGAGAGTTCATTATCCCACCACTTTGCCTATAGAGGAAAGTACCATGCGCCAGATTTGCCAGCAAAAAACAATCTCATTGCGAATTTCTTCAACAGCCCTTACGCGGCTGGACGGGCCGGGGACGGCGGCGCCAGAAGTACAGCACGAGGATTGAAACACCGGCTGCAGCCAAGCAGATCAACTGTGATAAAGTAAGCTGTCCAGCGTACGCTTGGTGATCCGTATCGCCACGCCACAGATCTATTAACGCTCGGCCAAGACCGTAGAGAATCAGAAACCATAGCAGCATCGTTCCTTGCCACCGCTCACGCTTCAAGATTTTGAAGACACCAAGAATGCCCAGGACGACCAGTATTTCGTAAATCTGTGTTGGGTGTAGTGGGATGCCTGCTGGAGTGCCTCTGGGCCCTTCAGGGAACGTAATCGCCCAAGGCAAAGAACACGCTCGGCCGTAGCAACAACCGTTAAATAAGCATCCCATTTTGGCGAAAATCCAGGGGATCGGAATTGATAGTGCAATCAGATCAAGCGCCGCCCGTCTGTTCTTGGACAACACCAACACCAGTGGCACAGACAAGCAAAGATAAGCCAATAGCCCGCCCCATATCCCGCCCTTCAGGTAATGGTTAATGGAGAAAAGTGCCCAGAGGTCAAATTGTGTGTATTGAATGTCGTACAGCACCTTGGCTCCGACGACCATACCCACGGTATAGCAAACACTGACAGCGATCCAGATCAGATGCCGAAGCCCCATGCGTCTCGAAAGCAAATAACTAATGAGAAAGTGGCTTAGAATACCCATGCCGTAAAAGACGCAAAACGTCGGAATTGGACCAAGTCGTGGCCACATTATCAATCTGCCTCTAAAGTTATATTTCCCATATACACTTTACTGAAACACTCCCGCAAGATTCAAATCTCATAATGCCACAATTTCATCTCATTTTCAACAATATCACGGAAGGTTCAACATGCCGTACCGCAAAAAACAACAAAAAAGCCGAACACTTGCGTCAAGAACGTGCCATTAATCGAGAATCTCTGTTCTAAAGATTCGCCGTTTTTTCCTTGAAACCACGAAATATCCTTTTTATTTGGCGATAAGACGAGCGAAACCGCTCATTTTCCGCCAGCCGCCACACAATATAATAATATGTGGCTATCAAACGTCCCCTGAGACCACGACCCGCCACCACCCTGTTAACTTTGTAGTCGCCCTCAGCCCAGAATCTTTTGTAATCAGCCTCCCCGTGCCCGATGTCCATTGACAAGATGCCGTTGCTGCATGCATCGCGTATTGTATGCATCATGAGAATTTGTCCGATTGACACCGATGATGTGTATTTCAAATTGAAAGCTCTCCAGCCAAATTGAAGTCTTTTATGGCTAATAAAGACATACTCGAAAGCTGCATCATCTCCATTGATGGTCATCAACCATACATGACCAATGCCGGCTTGAGCTATTTTCAACAAAAGCTTTTGATAAAAAGGCTTCTGCAATACAGCCGCGCCACGTCTCTTTAACCAGCTTTGTTGCTCTATCGCCGCAATACGAAGAAGAACTTCCGGGGTCACTTCTTTGCCGACATAGTGCTCAACTTTCACATCACTACTTTCAAAAAGACGCCTTTCTCTCCGGCGTAAATTCTGTCGCGATTTTGAAGACGCCTTTTTCTGAAAGTACTCATCAAAAGAGCAGCCGAGTTGAAAATAAAAGCAGGGATTTCGAAATACCTGTCGGCGGGAATATCCCTTTTGAACCAATCCATCCAAAAAACCATTAGTTGCCAGGTCCTCTGAGGAGAGATCCGCACTATAATATACATCAAAAACTTTCCTGGATGTGATTATATCCGCCATATACTCAATAACCAATCGATAGTTCGGATCGAGCAATAGTCCTAAATAATAACCTTGAAGTGTACTTATTGGCATAGCGATTTTTGTGTTCAGACATTTGCGAACTTCCAAAGGAAACAACGCCACAAGCTTGGTTCCGAACCATGCAAGAATAAACAGCGGAGTCCCCTTTATTCTTCCTTCCTCGATATAAGTGCTTATCCAGGGGCGTGAGAGAAATGGCGGTGCATCAACGGCACGAGCAAACAGATCGTCCCAATGCTCATCGAACTCAGAAATACCTTCCGAGCCTTCTATAATCCGTAATTGAACATCCTGGTTTTGCTTAGAATTTATTTCGCTAACCGATTAGTATAAGAATATATAATGAGTAATCAACATGCATTTCCGTTATCTGTCATTGGCAAGGCACGAATTCAAGAAACCATCTGTGCCGGTCGATTTTGTAACCGAGAGATTCGATTGGGGATCTGCCAATTGAAATTGGGGCTACATAAGGAACCGATCATTCCAATGGAACAGTAAACTAATGTCGATAATTGCCCGAAGAAACTAACAGACATCCAGGCCACGGCAACGGAAAACAATAGACTTCCGAAAGCCCAACACAAAGATTTCATGGCCGGATGTGTCAGCCTCCTATATGTAGATATGAGACTGCGAAATGACTTTGCGAGTACTGCACAAAGAGCAATAACACCAAGAATACCGTATCTGATACCGTTGAGAATATACTCATTCGTGATATCAGAACGTCCCATACCAAGCTGGGGACCCCAACCGGGATCTTTATCACCATAGCCAACCAACCACCATTCACTGAAATTTTCGATAGCAAGATCAATAAGTTTCGCCCGGTGCCAACCGGCACCGCCCAGTGGGTTCGCCCACGAAGCTATGACATGATAAAAAGGTCTGTTACTTGCAATTCCAATTGATATGCATAAGAACACCAACAATATGAACAATGGCTTTGCAAATTTCTTATGCCTTTCCATTACCAGGCAGAAAACCACCACTATCACCATAACCCACGGACCACTGGACATACTGCTCAACGCACCAAGTAAAGCTATCACTAAAATTACATAAGTCAAGGACCGCCAGTCACCTTTTTCATGACGCAAATAATATATTAGTGGCAAAAACATAGCAAAAACACCGCCAAACAAAATAGCATGACTAAACGGCCCAACAGCCCTGGCAAGTCCATAACGTCCTTCTGAAACAAATGCTCCGCCTCTAAACCAGGGAGAAAAACGCCACAGAGGAGCAAACGGCTGCCAGCCGGTGACAGATTCAATTACACCTAATATGGCAATAGGGATCAGGGCAAGGCTGATGCACTTTATAATGGAAATGAGTTTTGTCCTGTCGGTCACGATAAACCGGGCAGCCAGATAAGCACACCATGTATCCATCACAAAACCGCCTCGGCCTTCCAGGGTTTGTGCAATTGGATTGACTTGAGTGATCAAGAATGCACCTACGTATACAACCATGCTCAACGTAACCAATGTATCTAATCGATTCCAGGTGAATTTACGCCGAATCCCATCATCGAAATAACACCGCAGAAGCAGTACGGCAACTACAAAACGACCGACTAATATGTCTATAGTGCCTATACTCACTGCCAGGTAAGCGGGATACCATAACAATCCTATAATATACGCAACCAAGGCATACTTTGGGCGCAGCGTTATGACTAATACAGAAAGAATCAGGGCAAATGCTAAAGTTACACCTTGCATTGTGATTCAAATTCCTTAATATTGATTATAGATTTTTTGGCATCCTCGGCTTTATGCAGTGTGTCCGTTTTAGCGACCGGCTTCAAAGGTCTCATCCATCCACGCAACATGATCCGTTTCAATGTTCCGCCAAGTGACCGCAGTTTCTCTATCAATGAGAGTTTCATCCAGCTTCTAAGCAGAAAAAATCCTATGTACCGCGGAACCGGAACACACATCATGCGCATCATAAACAATCGCCCCCAGAGGTGACGCCTCCTTAACAGAAGTGCCTTCTGTGATCGTGGAATCGTGTTTGGTTCGACACGTCCAAGATTGACATAACCGGCCTTCATTGCTTCCCGCAAAATCTCTTTACCTCTTTCGGTTCTTACTACAACGAGTGACCATCCCGGCTCATTCTCTTTAAGCTCTCGATACCATGGGTCACCACAGGAAATATCCGCTAATTCACCCGTCGAATCAGGGCATATCCGGCATCTGAATTGACCGTAATTACTGAGAATATTTCCCCATGATTCCTCATAAGGCATCTGCCGTATCTGGTTGTTATCGCCTTTCATCTTGACGGTAGTAGCTCCGGGCCAGCCGCTGCCACGATACCTGATTTCTCCAACATCTTCCGGCTTGACGCCAAGGGTGCTAAGGATTTTATACGTCCCATTTGTTGCCGGAGTGCCGGCACAGAAAATGCTAATAGCCAGGCCGACCTTTTCACGAAGCGCCGGATTAACCGCTTGTGATTTACGCAGTGCAACAACATCACAGGGTTTACCAATAAATACACTTGGGTACTGCGCTTCTTGAATCCACTCCAACTTCTCGCATGGCGCCGCAGGTGAGTATCGCGAACCTGTACGTCCCAGCAACTCAACCTTGCTTTTACTGAAAACGGCAACGTTTTCCAACGGAGCTTCCGGTCTGGCTCCTGTATGCAGGACACCTGATATATTTTGCTTTTCCAAACAGAAAAGAGCTAAAGCTGTAGCGGCACCTCCGGACGAACCGTTAAAACGTATTTGCGAGTCAGTGGCATACCCCTCCCAAACTTCCAGAACCGGTCCCCATTCGCAGCGTAGCTCAGGTATCGTCTTGCTATTGAAAGGCTGGTGAGAGATTCCGATTCCGGGACACACTCCTACGCAGGCACCACACTTTTGGCATTTTGCCGAATCGACTATCGGCCGTATCCCCTGGTCGGGTATATCCTCCAGGGTTATAGCCTGATTGGCACATGTAGCAATACAAGCCCCACATCCTGCACAAAGCCGCCATTCAGCAACCTGGTCAACACACTGTATTTTTTTTGTTCTCACAATTTTCCAACGGATGTGCAAACTCTTCTATATCCTTCTGCAATTCCGTAATGTCCTTGTCCCACCATTTCGATGCCTTGATTTTGAGTTGCGTCTCCTCTGAAAAACGATATCTAAGAATTTTAGCAGGGTTACCGACCACAACGGCAAAATCAGGCACATCTTTTGTAACAACAGCTCCGGCCCCTATCACCGCACCATCTCCGATTCTTTTAACACTCGACAAAATGATTGCATTCTGGCCTACCCAAACATCATTTCCGATAACAAGCTCAGATTTGTGTACCAATTGTTTCTGAACATATCCAAAATAGGGGGAGAAAAAAAATGGATGCATCGATCTGTATCTCATCGGATGGTTCCCTTTTAATCTGCACACCCCCGTGGCGAACGAACAGTAGCGTCCTATTTTCGTTTTTGCTCTAAAGAGCACCGGATCGAAACAACCTCCATAACTGTACATACCTATATCGATGCCGTGATAGTGCAGAAATATGCGACGAAGAGTCTTCGACCGCATTTGTCCCTTTTCGAGGCTTTGGATTAAGCTCAGTATAATGTTCCTGAACTTCCCTATTTTGAAAGCGTATAGTTTGTATAAAAGCTTAGATAACACAGACATACAACCCAATATCTCAATCGTTTAATACGGCTAACGCATCTCTTCTAAGCAATGCATCTTATGCTTCAGGTTACAGATCCACCAATCTACAATGGATTCTTAGTGTCAAGCATATTCAATATGTTTGCTTTTATTTTCGGAATTACCTTATCCAAATGTGTTCTGGTTTGGTCTCGCTTTTCGAAAGCAGCCTCAACTATGGAGAGTAGTTCAGCTTTTCTACTGCACTGATAAGCATCAGCCACACAATCTCCAAGCCCGATACTTTCAAAAACACCGTGAAATTTCTTACTGTACGCAATTCCAACTGCCGGTATAGACTGTGATAATGCCGCAATACAAGCGTGCATTCGTGAGCCAATAAAGAAATCACACAATCCTATGATATATTTGATATTGTTGTGATTGTACCTGCCCTGCGTCAGGAATATCCTGCCGGGGTATTTCTCGCTTAGCTCCTCGTACAGTTGCCGGCACGCATTAGGATCGTCTTCAACGATCCTGCTCGGAGTCACAACATGCGGCACCAACAGAACAAGCAGCTTCTCGTCCTTCATTAGAAAATCGACTACACTATTTATCAATTCACGATAGTTGGTTTTCAAGCCAAACATATTCTCCTGCGTGTAACCACCATTGAAAAGAAGACCACTAATATTCAAGCCAACCACGATAGAACCTTCTTTTCGCACCTTATCCAGAGACCCGACATCAATAGTCTCAGGCTCATGTGAATCCAGGACAAAAGCTACGTCCGGCATAAAACGTAACTTCCCATTGACGCTGTGATTGCCAAGAAGCACCCGTACATATTCGATACTTTCGCTATCTCTTGCGTAAATGACACTGGCCCGCTTCAAAACGCTCTTTGCCATTAGTCGAGTAATTGACCTTTTGAAGGGCCCGTAAGTTTGTGGCAATAAGATCAGCTCTTTGCCAAATTGCGTAACAAGCCATTTCTGCAGAAAACCAAATATCAGGAACCTTCGCAATCCATATATATCGCTGAAACTGTCACCGCCGGTAATGTCAAACATCTTATCCGTCTCAACCAGTGTCTTAACATAAGGATTGATCGCAGACAGTAAACTCCGGAACCTTCTAAAGGGCAGCAGTTTCAGCAAAATGGCGTTCAACAGCAACACGCAGAAATGAGAACGCAGGAACACATTCTTGCAGAATCTCATACGCACTATTCTTACTCGAATCTCCCGGCCTGACAGCTTCAGGCAGTGCTCACCGTCGATCGATCCCGATCCTAATAGTACGACTTCCGCATCGGGCCATCGATTAAGAATAATCTTGATACTCGACTCTGCCAGGGCGCTTACTCCCATATTGCCGGTATCAAACGAAGCACCAAGCAGGCATATCTGCATGTTTTTCTTTTCTGTCTTGCTTTTTTCAGACACTCTAAATCTCGGAAAAATAAATAATCCGGCTTATCCTCGGATTTCTTCGTCATCGCAGATGGTCATTTATCACGATTCAAAATGAAAACACCTGCTGCAAATGTCGCAATGAATACTAAAGCGTTAATAGCGAGGACAAATAGGGGAGAATCCACCCTAAAGACCCAAAGTAAACCGGCAGTCATTATGATCGGCAATGCCAGCAATAGGCCGGGGACATAGGATCGCAAGTACGGGATTAAATTCAGATCAATTACTTTTCGGGCCTTTAAGACCTGCATAAACAAAACAACTGTATTACTCAGAACGCTAACAACAGCAACTCCCAAAGGCCCAAAACGAACGGCTGCCGGGTACATAAGCCCAATAATAACCAAGGCACGAATTACCGCAAAACGACGCTGTAAATGAGGTTTGCCAATAGCCAGGTAAATCCCTGCTAAGCTCACAGCTTGATTTCGAACCACAATTTGCAGGCACAAAACAGCTAACGGAATAGCCATAGCGACATATTTGGCGCCATAGGCTAATAACAGCAGTTCACTCGCACAACAAGCCATGAAAGCAGCTAATGGTATAACACAAAAAGCGGTCCACTGAGTAGTACGCAGAACACCCCGACAGAGAGCATTATTGTCATCCTGCTTTTCAGAAAAGGCGGGAAGCACAACAGGGGCGATTATTCTTATATACAAGTCAACCGGAATGTACCCAAGCAGAGCGGCATAACTATATAAGCCTAACTGATCCTCAGATATTACCTTGCCAAGTATCAGGATCGGCGCGTAAAAACTAACCGCCGTCAATATTGGCAAACCGAACATTCTGCGAGCATATTTCATCAACTCAACCAGACTGCTTCTGTCAATTTCAAATCTTGGCATGAATGGCACCAGTATGAAAGAAACAATGCATAATATTGCCATCTCTATAACAAAACCGATAACCAGTGCCCAAACATTCCGCATTACGAAAGCCAGGCCGATTGATATAATCGCGCCTACAATGGAGCTGCCCTGAATAAGGAATACCGCCCTGCCAAATTTATATTCTTTTTCAAGAACGGCAGCACGAGGGCTGACAAAACCCCTTAACGCTATAGCGATAAAAGCAACCCGCAGCAATTGCAACAATTCAGGATTATCATAGAACGAACTGATCCATGGCGCCGAAACAAACGCGATCCCGAAAAGACACAACGCGCGAGTGACCTGCATCCACCAGGCAACATTTAAATAACGAGTATTTGCACCTTGCTTGTTCTGGATTATCGATTGCTTTACACCCACCTCGGTGAGAGCTTCAAAAGCCATTGAAAAGCCCATAACAATGGCCATTATTCCGATTTGATTCGGCGCCAAAATGCGAGCAAGAATCATGCTCCGTATAAATCTCATACTCCGCCCGGCAACTGTTCCGACACTTAAAGCCACCACGGCACGGGCACTTTTGGCCTTAATATCCGTACCTCTTAGTTGGCCGATTCTATTCGAGATTGTCTTGCGTATCGCACTGGTTGATAACATATAGCTGGATGCTTCTGTCACGCTTTCTCTCTGATTTTAGAGTAAATACATCCTTATAAAATTACGAAACAAACCAAATAAGTAGCTCATAGTCTGAAAGCAGCCTGAACAATAACGACTGGAACGAGCCGCCGTTGCTTGAACTGCCATATAAAATTCCGATCGAACAGAAACACTCATTTTTCAATGCTGTAGCGCGTTTTCGTCACTGACACACCCCACGGAAAAAGAAAACTTGCAGACCCTGGACTTCGACTAAACTTAAAAAGATATTCGTGCATGAGCTTGTGCAAAATCTTGAAGCGTACTGGAATCCTGAGTTTCCTTGGGATTACATCCAGCATAATTGAAGTCAAATACAGGCATGTCATGAAGTCATAATACAATTGCTTGATTATATTTCTGCGTCTCTTATGTTTCTTATAATATTGCAAAAAGGATTGAGCGGACGCAGAAGTCATCTTACTAAGAGTATTGTTCTTACTGCCTACAAACACCACCTGGATGGCGCTCTTTTTCTGTCCAAATGCATCCCGAGGTACACCTCTTTCCTCTAAGACTCTTCTGGGGATAGGACGATTATAACCACTGTTGAGCACCCACGGCCTCATTTCTCCGGAATACGAAATCTTATTTATGGTACGCATACTACAAGCACCCATATAAGGCACCGGAGCATGAATAAATCCTATACGCAGACGGGACTCGTAAAGTGAAGCTCCACTTAGCCCCCCCCACTTTAAATCAGAACTCACCTTACCCTTTTCCAGGGCCCAAACTACGTCACCATGGTGTCCCGTTAAAACAACTCGTTGCTGAATGTCATCTTCAAATATAACTGTCGGATCATAGCACAAGTTTCCAGATGCACTACTTTCAGCTTCTAACATGTCTGTTTCTTCTTCTAAATAATCCCGACTATCTCGTACAAAAATATTTTTATAGCCGAGCTTCCTGGCAATTGCTTCACCACTGTCTTCACGATAATATCTGTCATAGCGATACTTCCCGAAGTACTGGACCTTTGGACCTCTGGCGTTTCTGATGGTAAGCACTTCCGAACAACCGGCCTCTCGAGCTATGGCGGCGACACATGAGGAATCATACCCGCTTGAAGCAGTCGCAAGCAATGAGTACTGTCTGGAGCGATGCTTCGACAGAGAATTCTGAACTATTTCGCGGAGGGTAGAACTAAGAAAAGTTGTGTAATCGGTAAAATCTGAGAAGTCACGCACGGGCTGTTTCGGAATTATTATTATGTTTAGTTCATTGTCAACTTCGATATTGCAGTGGCAATAAGTTGTTATTTTCCGCCCACCTTTTAATGGAAATGATTTTACAGCTTTCCTAAAACCATGTGTTATTGAATCGTAATCTGCCTGGTAAGCTATGTATCCGGGATTTAACTCGCTCTTCGAGAGTGATAATGCAAAAGATAAAGAGTTGGAAATACAAATAGAGTCGTCCTGACGTATAGCAAACAGCCGTTCTAAAATATGTGTTGCTGCCGAAAAAACAGACTTTTGGCTTAGCGCTTTGCCCCCGGATCCCATAAATACAGTAGCTTTCTCGAAATCTTTATCCTCGAAGGGCGAATTCCAGGCTCCTTCCACAAAGCAATGTCCATCTGTCTCAATCCAAGGCCCACAATAGACATCAATAGTCTCAGCGTTCTTGTTTATCTGAGCAGCCCACGACAGCCTTGGTAAGTTATCCAATTTGATAAAATTAAAATTCATTTATGCTTCTTTTCCGATCTTAAGTCTATAGGGCCGGTTCTACTTACCTCAATTCACGGGTCCTGAGTGAAAACAACCAAGTAATAATGTTCCTATTATCGTACCGGCTGATAGGATTCAGACTAACCTCTGCGCTAAGCTTGTCTTCTGTTTTTTTCTACGCGCTGAATCAACGATTGACATGATTACGACTCTGGAATCGCTTCACGATTCTCCGAAAAGCATCAACCAATTCCGGAAGCGGATCTCGCACGACGAATTGTAAGCTGCCATGCTTCCATCGAATCTTTATAGGTGGCCGTCTTCCCATGAACCGAGACATTATCATCTTGCCCTGCATGGCTGGATGGACATATCTTATGGCATCCTGTTGTTGCATACTTGGGTATTCCATACCCATCGCTCCTAAGCAACATAAAAGCGGGAAATTGACACCAGCAACCAAAGAGCCGAGTAAAGACTGACCAAATCGAGGATTGAAATCAAGGATTTTAACCGATCCGTCATTAGAACCAACAAGAAAGTCAATATTTGCAATCCCGTCCCACTTCATGGTTGAAATAAGCCGCTTAGTTATCTCGATGACTTCCTCATTATTCACGTACTCCATGGCTCTCGCTGAAAAATAAAGCCGCTTGGTACTCGTCAGGAGAGTCTTCCACAAAGTGTAAGATATAATCTGTCCACCCTGACTATAGAGCCCCAGACAAAACACTACTCCAGGTATATAGCTTTGCAGCATGTATTGGTAACCTTTGATTATGCGCCTGTTGTTCCACATATCAGCTAAATCAGAAGGCTCCTTTACTTTTACAATGCCGTAACCACCATCGAGCGAGGTTGGTTTAAGCAACGCAGGATACTCGACGGAACCAGGATCCAACAAAGCGATAGATGTCTCTCCCGCTTTTCCAATTAAAACCGACGCAGGCACCGGAAAACCATTTTCTGCGGCAAAACACTGAAATGACCATTTGTCCTTAGATATCGAAATAAGATCGGAATCTGCAATTGGTGGAATAGCGACAAACTCTGAGACAGCTTTTCGGTTTCGTGCCACAAACTCTACACCCTTCTCAGTCACAGGCAATACAACATCAATCCGCAGACTCCGAACTATACTTCTTATCACTCGAATCCAATCATCATCGTTTTCGCTTTTATGGCAGTGGTAGCTTGAGCAGTAACGACTGAATCGAGCCAGCGGAAATCTGGCCTTTGCGAGAACATGAGTTGTGATTCCCGACACATGGCTCAAACAACGTAGTACCTTAACTGCTTCCCATGTCTCACCGTCAGGGATCAACACTGATATAAAACTTATTTTAGCTGAGGTATCCATTCACGCTCTGAAAAGCCGATTTATTCTAAAACACAAAACAGAGTTGAAATTTTAATTGTAGACTGTGCGACAAAAGTTATTGGAACACAATGACGTTTTGCCGATGGAACTTCTGAAGCTCTGATTCGTATTATCAAAAAGCCGGTATTATTTGATTCCGGACGCACTTCGTCCCCGTGGGGCACATCGACAAATCAACATAACCCTATTTAATACATGCTCTTATGTAGCTCTTATGAAAACCGATTCTCACCGGCAATATCTCAATCTATTTATTCACATCGCTCGAAGTTTCAACATACTCAATTGCTCTGACATTCCCATTTTCGTCAGGGAAATAATCGAGTACCCGCTCAGTAATATCCCTCGCTGCTGATCGGACCGAATTCTCAAACACCGAACTTATCTGAACCTGTGTCACATAACGAGCCGGATTCCCGTTAATATTTGGTGTTCTCCAACCCACACCGGAAAAGACTCTTTCGTCTGATGTAAGCTGGCCATTAACAATGTAGAAATTCAAAACCACAGTCTCTTCTGTTTCCGGAGATGGCTTGCGAAAACGATGTAGTAAACAAGGGATATCTCTACCGGTGCTGGAAGTCACGTTTGTCAACTCGGTGACTTCATGCACCCACCCGCCGGCAACATAACAAATCTGAGGTCGGTGACCCATCATTGTTCGAGGGTGAGCAGTATAAGCAATGTAAACATTGGCCCACTGGTTGCTCAATTTATTAATAAATAAACGGTTTAGAAAGGCGTCATTTCCTGCTGCACGTTGAATATTCGGCGGAATTGGCATGTCTTTACCAGCCCAAAGACCTATCTGTTTAGGAAATGCACTTAGCGGCACAGGCAATTCAACAGGAGTATCAACAATAAGTTTCAAATGAGATGCCAGAACACGATATGTGGCGCCGGAGCATACCAAAAGCAAAACAGCCAAAATCCAAACCAAAAATATCGGCATTTTGCCCGTTCTGAAAGGTATCGAAGAGAATACTCCTACCCCTTTAGCCAAACGCTTACGTCTAATCGGATACATCAAAAGATATAGCTCCAAAGTAGTAGCTGAAATCAACAATCCTTCCTTGAGCCGCAGCAGAATAACCATCTGTGCAGTAAACATGAGAGTACCTCCTCCGTGAAGGTACCAACTAAAACATATTCATTTTAGGTTGCTAATCGGCGTTTTGTCAAGTCTCCATCGCCTAAATAGTTATAAGCTTCTGCGAAATAGCCGCCCAGCTTATCACCAAGACAATAACTCATCAATATCAGCAACATTTACACGACAGTATTATCTTGTCTGACAAGCACTTATGGGCTTATCGACTGCTGCAAAAAAGACGCGTTTCCCAAATATTATATTCCTGACTCCAATTTTTCAGCACTCTCTAATTTAGTGAAAATTATCAAGACATATATACATATTCCGATAACATTTTAAGAAACAAATAAGCCGAAATCTGCGAATATCCCCTCAATATGCCTTGCGATGCAAAACCATGCGGTTAAGGGTCTTACATGTCGGATTACAATAATAACGGACGCCCTATGGCGATTTTACAGCGAATTGGAAATTGATAAGAGAAAGCTCTGAGCTTATAATCGACAGTAGCAATGAAACTATAATAAGCCTGTTGTCGTTTTTACGTGATAAATGCCGAAGACAAAGAAAATATATACGGTCAGCCAGATCAATTCGCTGATTAAGATAGCTATCGAGGAGAAACTGCCTCCTCGGCTGATAGTCAGAGGCGAAATAAGCGACTGGAAACATCATACCAGCGGGCATTGTTATTTCTCGCTGAAAGACGAAGGTGCCGTGCTGCCATGCGTGATGTGGGCGAGCAAGTTTAAGAATGTCAAGTTCTCGCCCGAAGATGGAATGGAGATTCTAAGCACAGGCCATATCGACGTTTATGCCCCTGGCGGCAAGTATCAACTTTATGTCGATAAACTCGAGCCAGCCGGCGTCGGAGCCCTTCAACTGGCCTTCGAGCAAATGGTCGCAAAGCTCCGCCAGGAGGGACTGTTCGACGAGGCACACAAGAAAGCTCTGCCCCTTTACCCGATGCGAATCGGCATATTGACCAGCGAATCGGGAGCGGCTCTGCACGATATCACCGACAGCATTCACAGCCGGTGGCCCTGCGCAAAACTGTTTTTGTATCCCGTGCCGGTACAAGGCGAAGGATCGGCGGCGAAAATCGCCGCTGCACTGCGGGACATAAACAGACGCAACCAAAAACTCGAACTGGATGTTCTGATTGTCGGCAGAGGCGGCGGAGCAATGGAGGATCTGTGGGCCTTTAACGAAGAGGTTTTGGCCAGGGCGATTTTCGACTCGACAATACCCGTTATCAGTGCTGTTGGCCACGAAGTTGACACTACAATCGCGGATCTCGTTGCCGATGCAAGGGCATCTACGCCGACAAAAGCGGGCGTCGTGGCAGTCCCGGACATGCAGGAAATATTGGGACAGTTAAATTCAACAGAGCAAAGACTGGCAAATCAGACCCGGGCGAGGCTCAAAATTGCCGAGCATATACTGGAGGTCATCCTGGCCAACGCGGTATTTAGAAATCCGCTTGTGCTCGTGCAGAACAGCCGGCAGCAACTGGATGATCTATCGGCAGATTTGGAAGAGTTCATAAAAGCGCTTCTGACCAAAGCCCATCGGGAACTATCCACCGCCTACGAACAGATTATCAGAATTGAGCCGCACAGGCTCCTGGGATATAAAACAATCGAATTGAGCAACTTGCAAAACCTCGCTGATGTGAGCATTCGCACTACCGTTAACAACTGCCGGATGCAGCTTACGGCACAGGAAAATCGGTTGAGCGCTTTGAATCCCAGGTCCGTTCTGCAGCGTGGATATAGCATTACCACTAACAAACAGACCGGATTGCTGGTAAAAACTTCAGGAGACGTCAGCATCGGAGACTTGTTAATTACCGAGCTTGCAAATAAGAATTTGATTGAAAGCAAGGTAAAAAAGAAGTAAAAAGGTAAAATTAAAAGGTAAAATTATAAGCTGATATTATGGCACATAAAAAGCAGAAAACCGATGCCGGCAAATTGAGCTTCGAAGAGGCAATCAAGGAGCTTACAAATATCGTCGGCAAAATAGAGCAGGGCCAGATCCCCTTAGAGGACAGCCTCGAGCAGTACGAAAAAGGGATGGTCCTGATTAAGCAATGCCGGACAATACTGCAGAAGGCGGAAGAACGGATTGAGAAAATAACCAAAGAGCAAGATCAAGATTCTAAAGAAGGCAGCCCGGATGAAAAGGATCCGGACGAGCTATTTAAATAGAAGTAGATTCCTTCTCCCGCGGGGAGGAAACTACAATACGCAATACGATATGCGAGCGTGGCGGAACTGGCAGACGCGCAAGGTTTAGGTCCTTGTGTCCTTATGGACGTGGAGGTTCGAGTCCTCTCGCTCGCATTTTATCGTTAGACATAATGGAGTGATTGTTTAATGAAGCAGAAAAAAGCCGCTGCCATTCTTTGCATCTCGGCTATTCTTCTATGCGTTTCCTGCAACCCGACTTCTCAAATAGAAAAATCCGAACCGGAATCAGAGCCTGTCACGGGAATCGCCGGAGCGGTGAACCCTGAGCTCCGGCTGGGTGACATTGTCATCGCCGAAAAAACCGCCCATCATGACATGGGGTCCGTATGGCCCGAGGGTCTCTTCGTCAGGGGCGTCAAAAACCGCCTCGACGGCATGGAAAATCCGGTCTTCTTCCGGGCCGACGAAAAGCTCGTGACATGCGCCCAGCGAGCCGCCGAGCGAATCGATATGCAACGTGTTGAAACAGTCACGGGCCGGAGAAATCCGAAAATCATAAAGGGCGTTATTGTCACCAGGGATTCGTTAATCGCCTCGACGGAAAAATGTGCCGAATTGCGCAAAAAGCTCAACGCCAACGCGGTCGAGATGGAAGGCGCCGCCGTCGCTCAAATCTGCTACCAGCGACAAATCGACCACCTCGTAATTCGCAGCATAAGTGACAGTGCCGACGAGGGAGCCGTCACGGATAAGCAGATGTTTTACATACTGGCGGCGAAAAATTCTTCCGACCTCGTCGCCGAAATGATCGGATTATTAGGCTCAGAGCTTTCCACGGAGAAAAGCAGCGTAATTAAAAAGTCAGGGAGCTAAAAATGCTCAGCGAATATTTCAAATTCCAGGAAAAGAAAACAAGTATCAGAACTGAGCTTGTGGCTGGGTTCACTACGTTCCTGACTATGGCGTACATTATCGCCGTCAACCCGGCCATCCTCGGTGCGGCCGGCATGGACAAAGAAGCACTCATCGCGGTGACGTGCATCATGAGCGGCGCAGCCAGCCTCGCCGTAGGGCTGTTCGCAAACGCACCGATCGCGATGGCGCCGGGGCTGGGACTCAATTCCATCTTTGCCTATCTGGTCGTCTCGGAGAAAATGGACTGGCCGACCGCCCTGGGCGTCGTTTTCATCGCCGGATGCTTCTTCCTGATATTGACCGGCCTGGGCCTCAGACGCCGGATCGTCGAAGCTATACCAACGTCTCTTATCTCGGCAATCGGCGTCGGCATTGGATTATTCATTACCTTTGTCGGCCTGCAGGATCTGGGGCTAATCGTCAACAACGAAGTGACGCTGGTCGGGGCAGGCCCGCTGAGCCCAAATGTCCTTATCGGCATCCTGGGCCTGCTCGTCATGGTTTACCTGGAGACCAAAAAAGTCCCTGGCTCGCTCCTGGCCGGCATTGTAATCGCCACAATCGCGGCTCTAATCTTCAGGCGGATCGACCTGCCCGGGCAATATGTCTCTTCAAACCTGGATATCAGTCCCATCGCCTTCAAGCTCAATATCATCGGCGCCCTGAAATGGGGCTTTTTCGGCAGCATTTTCACATTCATGTTTATCGATATGTTCGACAGCATCGGGACGCTCGTAGCCTGCTGCCATAAGGCGCAGATGGCTGATAAACAAGGACGGATTAAGGGCCTTGATAAGCTGCTGGGAATTGACGCCGTAGCTACAATGGTAGGCGCTGTTTTGGGCACCTCACCGACTACGGCATATGCCGAATCCGCGGCGGGAATCGAGCAGGGTGGACGAACCGGCTTTACCTCCCTGGTCGCAGGCATTATGTTCCTGCTGGCACTGCTTTTCGTGCCCATCGTGGAAGTTGTGCCGAAGTATGCCACGGCTCCGGCGTTGATTATGGTCGGCCTGTTCATGGCCAGGGAAGTCAAACGAATCGATTTCGCGAACATGGAAGAAGCCTTTCCATCGTTCATAATTATGGTTATGATAGCATTGAGCTACAGCATCAGCACGGGACTGGCGTTCGGATTCGTCTCGTTCACCCTGATAAAAACAGTGCTGGGCAAGGCCAAAGAAATAAAGCCGGCCATGTGGGTCATCGCGACTCTGTCCGTGCTGTTCTTGACAATGGACCAGATTGCCGCTTTGATTGAGTACATGAGGTCTCTTGCATAGTATTGTAGCGAAGCAAAGGGGAAGAAAATGCAAACGAATATTATCATAATGATTCTGGGCATCTGGATGTGCTCGCAGGCTGGCGCATCCTTCGATGCAGCGTATTGGTCTGACAGTCACGTTGTGCAGCGAACTATACCAACTCCACTGGCCGAGCGGCCGGGCAATGTGTATCTTGATACGGAGACGGTCTGGATTAAGGTTCCCGGCGAGGTTCCGAAAGAGACTCGAAGCTGGCGCGCTTTAGACGACAAAGGCCGGATGGTTCGCAGCGGCGTATTTGCCGAGGATTCCACCGCCCCGCCTTCGCGGATTCGCCTCGAGCAATTGCCCGTCGGCTGGTATCGCGTGGAATTTCTCGACCAGCAGCGTTCTTGCCTGCACTGGACCACGGCGGCTGTGCTGCAAAAGCTCCGCTCGCCGGTGCCGCAGGATTCGCCTATATGCGTGGATTCGGCGACGGCGTGGTTTGCCAAGGACCAGCCGGACAACCAGGCGAGGCTCGCATCTCTGGCCGCCCTGGCCGGCGTGAACTGGATTCGCGACCGACTCACCTGGCGAGAATTGGAACCGAAGCATGGACAATTCATTAAGACCACTACTACATACGATACGTCTGCCGCGATCCAGACTAATTATGGATTGAAGGTGCTGCAGGTCTTTCACATGACGCCGGACTGGGCATGGGACACTGAACTGGACAGCGAGCATCCATCGGGACGGTTCGCCCGTGACCTGCGGGATGTGTATCGATTCTGCAAAGCGATGGCCGGGCGGTTCAAAGGGAGCGTGCTTGCGTGGGAGCCGTGGAACGAAGCGAACGTCAGCACATTCGGCGGCCATACCGTCGACGAGATGTGCAGCTTCCAGAAGGCCGCATACATGGGCTTCAAAGCGGGCGATCCGGATGTCACTGTCTGCTGGAACGTGTACACAACCGCACCGACACCCCGGCACACGCAGGGCCTGATGGACAACGAAGCATGGTCCTATTTCGACACGTACAATATTCATACGTATGACTGGGCGCACGATTACGAGCGGTTGTGGGGCCCTGCCCGGCAGGCGGCGTGCGGCAAACCAATATGGGTCACCGAGGCCGACCGAGGCCTGAAGTTCTCCGGTCCCGAGCCGTGGTGCGAACTGTCGCGCGAGGATGAAATCCGCAAGGCCCGTTATATCGCCCAGTCTTACGCATCCAGTCTATACGCCGGCAGCATCCGGCACTTCCATTTCATCCTGGGGCACTACCACGAGGGATCCAACGGCGTGCAGTTCGGACTGCTGCGAATGGACATGACACCCCGGCCGGCATACGTCGCGCTGGCGGCGGTCGGACGATTATTGGCCGGGGCCAAGTGCCGGGGGCGATGGGCCGTCCCTGACTCCGACGATGCGTACGTCATCGCGTTTCGTGCCCGGCCGAATGGATTGGAGCGGGATGTGCTCGTAGCATGGGCGGAAAAGAAGGTGGACTGGTCCGGCCGTGCTAAGACAAAAGTCCCCTTCTCGCTGCCCGAATCGTGGGCGGTCGAGGGAGTATTCGATTATCTTGGCCGCAGGCTGGATGAAATCCCCGCCGAACTGTCCGGCGAAGCCTTGTTCGTAGTTCTTCCCGCCGGACAAACCGACAAGGTGAAAATGACAACTCTCGCCCGCTCCGAACGAAGACAAGACCGCATCTGTCCCATCGTGCTCCAGGTGCAAATGCCGCGAAGCGCCAGCATGAAAATTGAGCCGCTGCCGTGGTCACAGGGCTACGAATACCGGATCGATCCGGATGAGCCTTATCGCCTGCGCATGTTCGCGTATAACTTCGCAAGCGAACCGGTGAACGGCACAATCCGAATCACAAACAAACCCTCCGGCTGGAAGCTGGATAAAGAAACATGGAACATATCCATCGAACCAATGCAGCGAGAGCTCTTCGAAGCATCTTTAACCATCCCACCAGACCAAGACGGCACACTACAATTGACAGGCGATTTCGGCACAACGGGTAAACCAGTTCTCGCATTTCGACTGCACAGCAAGAAAAACTAAAATCTAATACCAAATACGATTAAATTGTGCACTTTTGTCATTTCGACCGGAGGGCCACGAAGTGGCCTTCAAGCGGAGAAATCTGGTATACGAAAACAATCCATGTACAGTAACCAGATCTCTCGACTCCGCTGCGCTTCGCTCGAGATGACCAGGCAAGCATAGTTACTAATCAGAAATCGTATAATACGGAGATTCTTGCAGATTCAGAAATATTTCGCATTTATGTTAAAGGAAGAACATGGATTTTTTCAATAATCCCACTGTCCTTAGTTTCTTAGTTTTTTCCAATTCGATTTGCACTATATCAGTAATCACGCACGATTACCGCATCCCTGCCGACGATGTACTCATCTGAGTTCTTGATCTTAAGATTGTAGACCTTTCCTGTGTATGGTGCGGCTCTCACTGTAACACTCTTGATTCTGACAGTGCCTTGGAGAGTTCGCAAACTAAGGCCGCTTTTCAGGTCCTGTGCCGCGATCCATTCACCAGTAGCGAGCATGAAGCAGTGAGCGCCGACCACGCCAATGCGATTCCCGCTTTCCAGGACAACTTCACGGCATTCGAATGTGCCGGCATGCTCCTGTACCTCATCTACCCGATCCGGCCATGATCCCGGCGTTGTACAGAGAGACTTGCGGACCTCTTGTCCTGCAACAACCTTGGAGATTGGCACGATCATCCCGTCTACCCACACAGGCGTTTCGGCAGGAAAGCAGGTCCTGCCTTTCGGATGAGGTGGATCGGGACTGTATGGGGGTGCGTATTCGTCGTAAGGAATGTGAACACCATCTACTTTAATCCGTAAGACTTGCTCACCAAAGAAATCGTAAGTAGGACCGATTAATAATTCATTTACGTCTGTATAGACCTCGTCGAAGTGTGACAATCCACCAAAACCCCGCGCAATTAACAATCCTTTAAAGTAACATCTCATGAAATCTGATTCAAAATCTGGGACTCCAACGCTCGTGTAATTGAATCTCTCTGCTACTTCAATAATGCTCCGAATCAGTTTAAGTACATCTTCATTATAAAAACCGATTTCAATAACCAAGCGACTTGCTAATTTAGCGTTTGCTCGTTCGGCATAATACATAACAGAAGGACCAACAGGCATGTCAACCGACAGGGATTCAGAATATTCTTGAGCGGGCCGCAGACGAACATACCGACTATTTCTATATTGATCTACCCACCAGAACTCTGACACAACATCAATACGTTTCATTATTACAAGGGTCTGGTCATCTTCGGCCAAATACACATCAATGTTAAATGTACTTCCTGTGTCAACGCTATCGCAGATCCAAACATCATGGTCAGTATTGTTCTTAATCTTGTAGGAAAATTCGAGCTTAGTGTCATTCACATCCAGATGGGTAAGTTCGATCATGACTGAATCCACATCATTCTGATCGGTAACATCTTCGCCATCCTGCCCATACAACGATTGTGGAAATATAACCAATAAAACACCTACCATTAGTGCTACGAATACAGTATATCTGCTCATTTTTAATCTCCTCTCTCGCACTCGGAATTTCACTAAGCGACCAATTAATTTGCTCGCCGATATATCAATCCTTGATGAGATAACTTGGTACGCTTCTGCTGTTGCTATAGAATATATAATAACACTCCACAGCCTCAAATACAAGCGTAAAAAAACATAACGAGGTTGAATACCCTTTACAAATACGAGATTACCTGAGACAGTTCATTTTTCTTGATACCACACTCTATTTACTGTTCTCAAACCTTTCCTGAACAAGGTCCCTCAGCCAGGCTCTTAGTAGCTGAAAAAGCACGATACAACTACGCAATACGAACAAAGAACGCCGTCTCACGAAGACCTTGCAATTTACTATTTACGATTTACTATTGACTATTGCTCTGTATTCTCAGCGTCTTCCGTGGCAGAATAATGAACGCCGTGTAATGGAGATTTTTTGAGAATATGCCAGACATGTTGTGCAACGGTTCGTATAATAGATAACAGATTGAATGAAGAATACAAAAGACAGAATTCAGAATCACGCGGTCCTCAGTACTCCATACGGAGAACGAAACAATATAGTTTAGCCCGCACCACTGGTGCCGGGTCGAAAGAATTGAGAATTGAGAATGTAGAATCGAGAAATATAGACGAAAAAAAGGCAGAATAATAAAAAAAGCAGGTCAAAAAGAGTAGAAAACGACGAAATATTGAGCTTAATTTGAAAAAACAAACCCAATTTGCGAAAGGGCAGAATGAGCGTAAGTATCTATACAAAAGGGGATTATGAAGAATTTCATGCTTTGAGACGGCGAAAAAACAAAGCCAATTCAAAGCCAAACAAAGCCAATATGCCGGCCTTTGGCCGGAAATACTAAGCACTAAGCTCTAAATCCTAAACAAAAGGCATAGGAACCAAATGACAGGTCCCGAAGCAGATTTGAAAGGGTGTGATTTGAAAAAACAAAGCCAATTTGCCGGAGGGCAAAATGGTGTAATACAAGCAATAACAATGGTTTATAGAGAATTTAACAGGTGAAAGCTGCGAAAAAACAAAGCCAATTCAAAGCCAAACAAAGCCAATTTCGGTGTCCTGTAAGCTCAACAAATCAGCGCAGGACTTTGTCAGCACAAATCAAATACTTTTTCATGGTCTTGGTTGCCGGAAAGGATATACTGCTCTCTATGTGAAATCGGAATTCTATGAATTTAGGGAGGTAAACCATGAAAAACAATAATATTATCAATGGGTGTTCGTGTTGCCCGATCAGCCGGAGGAAATTTCTGGCGGGCTGTGCGGCATGTGTTGGAGCGACTGGTCTGCTGGCTAAGCCGGCCCCGTCGATAGCGGCACAAAGTGGCAAGATGCGTATTCAGGTGATTTATTCGCTTCATGCGGTCAAGCAGCCCGGGCCGGACTGGCCTAACGTGGGATTCGACTTCGGGCCTGTTATGAAGCGAATTAACGCCGACCTCGCTGAGGGGTGCCCGGAGTTCGAGTTCGTATCATCCATGGCCAAAGGGCCGGAGGAAGCGAAAAAGATTCTCCAGGAGAATGCGCTTAATGGCGTTGACGGCTATATCGTTTATCAGATGAACTGCTGGAATCGCGTGGTTCAGGACATTGCCGCTTCGGGCAAGCCGGTGCTTTATGTTGACTTTCAGTACGGTGGAAGCGGTGGATTTCTGGTCTATAACGCGGCGTTCCTGCGGAGCGGGGCCGGCAATGTGGGCTTTGTAGCATCGTCGAATATGGACGATGTTATCGCCGGCGTGAAATGTTTCGAGAGCGTCGGGCGCGGAGGATCGGCATCGGATTTCGCCGCAACGACAAAACGGGTACGCATGGAGGGGACGCCGAGAATGGGCAAAATGCAGTGCAAGGCGGATAATTTGCGAACAGTCTCAACGGATGAGTGCATCAGGCAGATGAAAAAATCGAAGATTCTGTCGGTTCGGAACCAGAATTCCGGTCCGGGGGGCGAGATGATGGGAATAGCAGTCGAGAATGTTTCCTTTGCCGAAGTAAACGCCGCATGGGAAAGCGCCGACAAGGACATGACAAAGACCGTCGCCCGGAAATGGAAAGCTGATGCGATTAAGGTTGTCGGTGTTTCGGATGAGACGTTAGAGGCATCGGCGGCGATGTACCTGGGCATGAAAGAGGTGCTGAAAAAGCACGGGGCGAATGCGATTGCAATTAACTGCCTGGGCGGATTCTACGGCGGCCATATCCATGCTTACCCGTGCCTGGGATTTCACCAATTGAACAACGAAGGAATGATTGGGGCCTGTGAGTGTGATATAAGGTCCACGGCGACAATGGTGACGATAGGGGCGATGACGCGCGGGCGGCCGAGCTTCATTTCGGACCCGGTCATCAATACTACCAATCGGCAGATTATCTACGCGCATTGCGTGGCGCCGAACAGGATGTTCGGTCCCGACGGGCCGACCAATCCGTTTGAAATATTGACGCATTCCGAGGATAGGCAGGGCGCTTCGGTCCGTTCGATTCTGCCGTTAGGGTACATGACGACGACGCTCGAGATCAGACAGCCGCAGAAGGAAATAATAATCCATCAGGGCAAGGCGGTCGAAAACGATCCGGACGACCGTGCGTGTCGGACAAAGCTTGCCGTAGAGCCGGTCGGTGACATCGAGAAGCTTTTTGAAATGTGGGACCTGTGGAGCTGGCACCGTGTGACGTGCTACGGCGACATAAAGAAGCCCGTTTATTCGCTGGCCGACGCGATCGGATGGAAGGTCGTCGAGGAGGCATAGAAAAAGAAAACCCGCCGAGTGAATCGACGGGCTAAATATTCTTAGATTGCCGCCAGGTCCATGTAGAGACAGCCGGGATATGCTAACCGGCCGGGGACGTTCTTTCGGGCAGCACTAATCTCGCGAAGGGCCTCGCGGTAGTTGGTCATTACATTTGAGCTTTTCCTGACTTTATGCCCTGCAGAAAATAATATCCGAGCCTTTGAAACTTATTTCGGCAGGACGAGCAGCAGGAAGACGAAGCCGAACAGACCAACGGTCTCGACGATACCCATGGAGATTATGATAAAGACCAATCCCTTGCCCTCGCCTTCGGATATCGAGCGACAGCCGGCTGCTCCGATAAGACCCTGAATCCAAGCACTGGCCAGCTCCGCTATGGCGCCGGCGATGCCGATGCCCAATAAGGTGCCCGGATGCGTGCTCGTGATCGGATTATCACCGATCACCAGAGGTGACAGACCGACCAGCATCAGGATAAATCCGTAGATTGTTTGTGACAAGGGCATGCCGGTTAGTATGATATAGGAGAAATTCAAAGGTTTTCCGGCTTTTGCTTCCTTGGCCCATGCACCAGCCGCCGCCTGTGCCGCAGCACCGATGCCGAGGGCACTGCCCAAAGTTGCACCGATCATAACAAGACCCATTGATAATTGTCCTGCGAATTCCATACCTGTCATAATTCATTTTCTCCGATAGAAGTATCTTTGTCTTTTGTGAAAGGCCGATACGCATAGCCGGCCCATTTAACTCCAATGTTATTTGAAAATTCCAGCATATTCAATCGCACGCCGTGTGCGAAAATGGCGATGGCGGCCAGGCCGATATTGAGGGCGTGGCCGAAGATCACGATAGGAGCGCCTCCAATCCACGTTGCCGAGCCGGCCACCTTGGCTCCCAGGCCGTTAAAAGCGTCGGCAATGTAGTAGCTGGCCAATCCTACGGCGAACAGGCGGATGTAGCTCATAATATCGCTAAACGTGCTCAGCAGAGGCAAGATGGACGAGGCCAGGCCGATCAGGAATCTTTTCAGCGGATTCTTTGCAGGTGCCGTAAACCAGCTCGCTGTGACTAAGCCAATCAGCAGGATATAACCGACCCACGCCGGCATTTTGTCCACGCCGATGAACATGAGATGCCATATGAGAACCAGCATATCGACCAGGATGATCATCCAGGCGATTTCTGCATAAGCCCTGGTGTCGGGAAACAACTTGACGGCAGTGTGCAGGTGTGCCGAGACAAGATGAATACAACCGATGATCAGCGATATTTTCATAATCAGGGCGCGAGCTTCCTCCCCGTCCGAACGCCAGAGTGGTGCTACGGCCAGCATCGCATTGGCTAATCCCTCGCGTCCAATATCGATAAATGATTGCGGTGTAACGCCGAAATAGTTGGCCGTCAGAATGCCCCAAAGCATCGTTGCCAGGCCGAAAATGATGAGCAGGTGGGCGGCGGGCTTGCCGGCGGCGCGTACGATCTTCCGGTAGAACACCAGACCGGCCCCGGCCAGGATCACACCGTAGCCGGCGTCGCCGATGAGCATTGCGGCGAAAAGCGGCAACGCAATCATGAAGAAGGGCGATATGTCGTATTCCTTGTAGCCGGGCAGGGTACCGAGCATATCGAAGAGCGCCTTGATGGGTCTGGCCCAGCGAGGGTATTCGATCAGAGTAGGGGGTTGTTCTTCCTCCTCTACGGGCAAAACTTCCACCGCGGCGGTAATGTCCCGTTCGGCGAGTTTATCCGACAGTGACTCGGCCTTGCGAGAAGGCGTCCAGCCCTGCAGGGCAAACAGGGCGTCGCTGGAAAGACCGCTGTTCTGTACGACACAGACATCGGCCTCGATTTTGTGCTGCTTGAGCTGCTCGCGTATGACTTCGATCAGATTTGCCAGTTCGGCCAGACGATCACGATGCCGTTTGATGGAAGCGTCCACCTCGGCGGCTTCTTTCTTGATTGTGGGTAGATCCGTTGTGGGCCAGGGGATTTCCTTGCCCCCTTCGGGAGCTTGAAACTGTCCGGCTCGATCAATGACGGCAATCACTACATCACGACCCGTCGGCTCGGCAATGGTTTGAATACACTCGGCTTCGAGTTCGGCCAGGTCTTTTTGAGCTACCGAGAAGAATTTTATTTCAATGCCCGTTGAACGGAGTTGCTCAAGCTGCTTAAGTTCGACATTACCCCAGAGTGTGAGTTGGGCGGCTTTTCGGTGTAGAGTATTGAGGTGATCCTCTTGGTCTGCTATTGCCTTTTGAATCGAAAGAGCTTCCCTGGCCGTATCCAGCGGGGGCATCTCGGGTGTATCGCCCGAAGGTTCAATCCCCTGCAATACTTGCAGGGCGCGGCCAATGGTGGATATCGCATGTGTGGTGGATTCTTTTGCAACTGCTTTGCCGGGATCTACCGGTTCAACGTGTACAACTCCCAGTTGCCCGAGCGTATCCAAAAGCCGATCTCGGTTGTTAGACTGGGTTACGATATAAACTTTGGACATCGGCACGATCATAGAACGGCAACCTCCATGTGATCTTCATGTCCTTTTTGCTTTAATTTGGCCTTGGCTATTTTGGCCCGAGCAACACCGGCGGTCATCTGGTCACCCAACGCGATGCGAATCCTTCGAATATTCTCAAGAGTGTTAGGGATCATGACTTTTTCAAAAAGATTCACTCTTTGCATTACTTTCTTCAGTTCGGCCTGCAACAGGTCGAGACACTCCTGCAAAACACCCAGTTCCACTGTCTGGTGATTGAGTTTTTTCAAATCCGCAAGAGCCTTATCGACCCACGGCGCGGTTGCAAACAGGCTAAAATCAGCTTTGGGAAAGGTGATCGTCTCAAACTTAGGTACATATACGCCAGCTATACTGTGTGTGGAAGTATCAACAGAATCGGGCTTAGCCAATTTTGTAAAATTGACTCCTGCGACGTCATTAAACAAGCTGTCATATGCAGATATAGTTCTTTTTGTTGCGTTAACTGCTTCCTGTTTCTCACGAAACATTTGGCGAGTCTGTACAATTCTCGACTGCACTTGCTGTTGTTTAAGCTTGAGAGTAGGTAAATACCGAAGAAAACGTGCCAGGGCGTCACGCTGATGCTTCAGTTCTGTTCGTGTAAATTTTATCTTCCGTTTAGCCATATTAGTTCTGCAAAAGCTGTTATGACTTAACTGTCTCCGGTTTTGTTTCCGTCTTTTCCTGACGGTTCTTATGTGGCCAGTGTTTTTCAATAATAGCACCTCTAATGCCGGTTTCCTCCGGGCTGAAACACTCGGAGAGGATTTCCCAGCATTTGTCCAGCGCATCGAAAAGCTCTATGTTCAGGTTAAGATTCATAATCTCGTCTTCGAACATATCGCCGTACTTCAGCAACCTGGTGTCCCATTCGGACAGCTCGAAGCCCATTTCCCGTTTTTCCCGGCTTTCTTCAGATTGCGCGTAAAGCTGAATACAAGAGTTCATAATGGCTCGATGATCGTCTCTTGTTTCGCCGTTGACCAACTGTTTCAAACGTGAGAGTGAGCCGAATGGTTCGATCCGGCCGTTGCGCAAGTAGATCTGGCCTTCGGTAATGTAACCGGTGTTGTCGGGAACCGGATGGGTGACATCATCGCCCGGCATCGTTACGCAAGCCAACAAGGTCATGGAGCCGGCCCCGTCGAAATCAACAGCCTTCTCGTAACGTTTGGCCAATTGAGTATATAAGTCGCCTGGATACCCGCGGTTTGAAGGTACCTGTTCCATAGTAATGGCTATCTCTTTCAGGGCGTCCGAGAAAGATGTCATATCCGAGAGGAGCACAAGAACGTTCTTGCCCTGCAAGGCATACTGTTCACCCACGGCCAATGCCAGGTCCGGTATAAGCAGGCATTCGACTACGGGATCGGCCGCCGTATGAATGAACATAATAGTTCGCCCAAGCACGCCGGCTTCGTCAAAACGCTGACGGAATATCAGGTAGTCGTCATAACGCAAACCCATTCCGCCGAGGATGATAATCTCTGCATCGGCCTGCATTCCGACTCTTGCCAGCACATCGTTGTAGGGCTCGCCGGCAACTGAAAAAATCGGCAGCTTTTGTGAACCGACCAGCGTATTGAAAATATCGATCATCGGTATGCGTGTGTGTATCATTTTGTTCGGTACCTGCCGTTTGATCGGGTTTACCGCCGGTGAGCCGGTTTCCACTGCTTCGGCTTTGACCTCGGGCCTGCCGTCTCTTGGGCGCCCTGAGCCGTCAAAGACACGTCCGAGCAGGGCATCTCCGAATTGCACTTCGAAGGAGTGGCCCAGGAATCGAATCTTGTCTCCGTTTGAGATCCCTTCGGTTCCGCCAAATATCTGAAGACTTACCTGGTCATCCTCGAGGCGGATAACCTGAGCCAGCGAAGAGCCATGGTCCGTTGTAATTACAGCAAGTTCGTCGTAACCTATTCCCTGAGCCTTGACAGTCACAACGTTACCGGATATTGCTGAAATCTCATCGTAATATGTTTTCATTATTGACCGCCTTAGATTGTTGAGCTTAGCATCATAATGCTGTTTTAAGCCTTTATAACTGTAATTTTCCTGCTCTTAGTTTGCCATTTCGTGCAGCATCAGGCTGTAACTTGCTCAAGTTCGTCCTCTGATTCTGATTTGTCTGCATCCTTCAGGAGCAGAAGCGATTGGACATACTGATCGATCTGGCCGAGGATTTTTTTAAAGTCGCCCCGTTTGGTTTCCTCGTCATCTTTAAGCACAGATTTGTTTATGGATTCATCCTGCCTGTCCGATTCAGGGATAACACTTTCATCCCAGGGGGCATAGTTCCAGTTAATGAACAAGCTGCTGATCTTCTTGAGCGTGTAACGTGCCTCATCTTTGTCCTTGAAGGCAAAATCCGCCTCAACGACTTCGAGTATCTTATCGAAGACGAAACGTTGCCGATCCACAGATGTCGAGGCATCCACATCGTCAAACGCATTTTGCTGCAAATAGGCGGAATCGAAGAATTCCGCTTTGAGCATTATCGTGAAATCTTCAATGGGTGTTCCTTCTTCACCGACTACTGTCATCATCTGGCGTACTTCGTCACCTCGCCTGAGTAAGCGATTTATTATTTCAACTTTTTTGTGTTCGATGATGCCGACATACTTGCTCCAGCTATCCAGCGGATCGATGGCGGGATAACGACGTGCATCACTTCGGGATCGACTAAGGCCGTGGAAAGCGCCGACAACTTTGAGTGTTGCCTGGGTAACAGGTTCATCGAAGTTGCCTCCGGCGGGACTGACTGTGCCGCCGATAGTCACCGATGCTATGCGTTTGTCACGAAGCTCGATAGATCCCGCCCGCTCATAGAAATTTGCGATGCGACTTTCAAGGTAGGCGGGAAATGCCTCCTCGCCGGGTATCTCTTCCAAACGCCCTGAAATCTCACGCATAGCCTGGGCCCAGCGACTGGTCGAATCGGCCAGAAGCAGAACATTCAAACCCATCTGGCGATAGTATTCCGCCAGCGTCATTCCTGTATATACCGATGCATCGCGAGCGGCTACAGGCATTGCCGATGTATTACAGATTATGATTGTTCGTTCCATCAGACTCTTGCCTGTCCGCGGATCCTGAATTTTAGGGAATTCTCTAATCGTATCGACAACTTCACCTGCACGTTCGCCGCAGGCGGTAATTATTACGATATCGACATGGGCGTGCCGTGAAGTAATCTGCTGCAATACGGTTTTACCGGCACCGAAAGGCCCTGGAATACAGTACGTGCCGCCCTGAACAATCGGGAACATCGAATCAACGATGCGAACGCTTGTAACCAGCGGTTGGTTTGGCAGCAATCGCCTTTTGGCTACGCACAAAGGTTGTTTTACCGGCCAGACTTGTTCCATTGTTACAGCGTGTTCTTTGCCCGCCGAATCGGTCAGAGTTGCGATTTCTTTTACAATGGGATATGAACCCGGTTCGGCAACGGATTGAACTGTGTATTGGCCTTCGAAGCCGAAAGGTACCATAATGTTGTGCTCGAATATCTTCTCCGGAACGCTGCCGATGGTGTCTCCTGCCTCAACCACGGCGCCTGCTTGAATTTTGGGAGTCCAGTCCCATGAACACTCGGTATCAAGAGCGTGAATATAATTGCCTGGTTCGAGAAAAAAACCAACCTGTTCAGCTAACATCGGCAGTGGATTCTGAAGTCCGTCATATATCTGGCCTAACAGGCCCGGACCCAACACTACAGAGAGCATTTGCTCCTGAAACTCTACCTGGTCTCCTACCCGCAGGCCGCGAGTCTCTTCAAATATTTGAAGGTCAACTGAATCGCGGCGAACTCGGATAATTTCGCACAAAAGCTTTACTCCATCGTTGCGTACACAATAGCCGACGGCGTTTTTAACAACTCGGTCTTTGGTCTGAGCCACGACCATATTTCCAAAGACGGCTTTAATTTGTCCTATCACAATATTTCCTCACTATCAAGCGATATTAACGTTATATCCTGTAATCAGATTTATGTTAAACTTGTCTCATTGCGTTGTTGTTTCTCAGATAAAATCCTCCGCCAGCGGTGCAGAAGCACCAGCCTTGCAGCATACACTTCAATTTCACAGGCGTGAAAATTGTACCAGCCCCCGTGCTCCTCGCACCAGTCCCATCTCGCCTCATCCAGGACTTTAAGTGCAGTTAGGGGATCAGAAGCTCCGGACCATTCCGATACGATGTGACTATAATCCCTATTCTTGTCAGTCAATTCGGGTGCGACCAGATAAGCGGCAGAATCTAACTCGAGGATTTGAGCACGAGCTGTGACCAAAGCATTGCGAAGACCAACCTCAAATCCAATCCAGGCTTTCAAAAAGCTGCTTCGCGTGCGTTTCGCTACAGAAGCAGCGTGATGGAAATATCGTGTCCAGATTTCGTCGACAGACAAGCGCATGCTTTCCTGTTTTTCCGTTGTTTCTTCCGGCAAAAGGAAATCCGGCAAAACAGACTCGTTTTCGGCCTTATCAAGAGAAAGAATGGCCAAATCGGTTCGATCCTGTTCAATTTCTTCTGCCAGTAATGCTTGATATTGCATGAGATCATCGCTTAGAAGAAGCATCTCAACCGTACCAACAGGACCATTCGAGCCAATAACCTGCTCCAGAAAACCGTGCTTGCTCAATGGAGGAATGCTGCCCATTTGTTCCAACGTCGGAAGAACGCTTAATAAATAGTCATATCGACGAAGTTTACTCATTATTCTCTTTGGTTCTTTCGTGAAAGCTGCCAAATTTACTGTGTCGTCTTAATCCTTGGCCTTAGCTGCTTTCTCAAGGAATTGCTGAAGGCCAGGGTCAATCATCTCCGCCAGTAAAGATGTTACAGAGTCAGTACTTACTTCTACAGTTGAACCTTCAATCTTATATTCGAAACCCTCTTTAGCCAGGTTGTAATTGATGTCAAGCTGAACGTTCTGATTCTTAAGTGAATGTGCCAACTCTCTAAGCGAAGTTTCCAACAGCCGGCTTTTTGTGTTGTTGGATATGTTAATCTCCGTAGTAAGTTTATTTTCCGTATTGGCCTTTGCATAAGCAGGGATTACTTCACGCAAAACGTGCAAAAGTGTTTCTTCATCATTAAGGGCTTTTTCAACATTCAATTTCAGTATGGTTTTAAGCTGTAAACTAAGCTTTTCGCGAAGCAGGAAAATAGTATCGCGTACAGCTAATTCCAAACTTGAATTCATTCGGACCTTCACTTTTTCGGCTTCGGCTTGTGCTTCCGCAATTATCTGATTTGCCGTTTCTTTGGCCTCGGCATTAATTTCGTCTGCCTTTTCTCTGGCCTCGGCCTCAATCTTCATGGCGGCTTTCTTGCCGGCATCCACACCTTCTGATTCTAACGTTTTGACGAAGGATTCTATATTTGTAGGCATACTCTTATTTCCTCAATCTTGTTATTTTACAGCAAGGGCCAAATACATGCATATTCTTTGAAGTTTATTTAGTAGCATTGGAATGGTTTCTTAATCAATTCCATTCGTAATCCTGCTTTACAGGATTTCATATTCCTAAAAGGCTTAGTAGGTTACACCATTTCCAGAAAGATGGCAACAAATAACCGAAAGTTTTTTCTGTTTATATAAGCTCGTCAATCTTTGCCGCGAGCTGTTTGACGTGGGCGAGGGATTTGTCGAACTGAGCACGTTCGGAGCCGTTCAAATCGAGCTCGATAACTTTTTCGACTCCATTTTTGCCAAGAATGGCGGGAACTCCGATGAAATATCCCCCAGCGTCATATTGACTATCGCAATAGGCGCAGCACGAAAGTACGGTCTTCTTGTCTTTTAGCATTGCTTCGGCCATCTTTGCCGCCCCGGCGGCAGGAGCGTAATATGCGCTGAAGCCGAGCAGGTTTACTACTTCTATGCCGCCTTTTCGCGTTCGTTCGATCAGTTCGGCGATTTTTGCTTCGTCGAGCAGCTCCGTTACCGATATTCCCCCTACGGATGTGAATCTGGGTAAAGGAACCATATCGTCGCCGTGGCCGCCCATCAATGTGCACTTTATGTCCTCGACGCTCACGCCAAGCTCGGCGGCGAGAAAGCAGCAAAAGCGTGCCGAATCCAGCGCGCCGGCCATGCCCATAACCTTATTTTTTGCAAAGCCTGTAACCTTGCTGGCGGTGTAAACCATCGCATCGAGCGGATTGCACACTACAATAACGATGCTTTCCGGCGAATATTTCGCCGTTTTCTCGCTGACATCCTTGACGATTCCGGCGTTCTTTGCGAGCAAATCGTCCCGGCTCATCCCGGGTTTGCGCGGAAGGCCGCTCGTGATGATGACGATGTCGCTGTCGGCGGTTTCTTTCCAGTCGCAGGTACCGACGAGATTGGAATCGTAAAGCTGGACCGGGGCCGCCTCGGCGATATCGAGGGCTTTACCCTCGGCGAGGCCTTTGACGATGTCGATCAGAACGATATCACCGAGTTGTCTGGTTGCCGCGATATGGGCGGTTGTCGCGCCGACGTTGCCAGCTCCTACTATTGTAATTTTATTTCTTGCCATATAAGCAGGCTATATTATTCTTATCTTTTGTCTGTGTCAACACGCCATTCGAGAATACCGCCGGAAAAATCCTGCTGCAACTGTACCTCCATTCGCAGTGCGGATGTCTTCACCGGCTCGAATGTTACGCTGTTGAATTTATCTTTTTCGACGCCGTAGCTGCCGGCGTTTGAAACTTGCTTCCAATTGTTGCCGTTTTTATACAGCAAACGCCATGACTTCGGAATCCGGCAGCCGCCTCCGCCCGTATCGTCGAAGAAGTAAACCGCTGCGCCGGAAATCCGTTTGGGCTTCTCGAAATCATACTGCACCCATTCTGTCGTGCCTTTATGAGGCCACCATGTGAAACGCGGGATGCTCTGGTCGTTTGAGTTCCTCGGCTCTAAATTATCGCTGAGAGCTGTGACGGTGTCAGCCTCCCAGCAGTGCGATGCGGTGGCGGGAGTTGTTTTGGGCGGCTGCTTCCACTCGTAAGCTTCGGGGCCCGAGCCGATAGTCGGGAACGACGAAATCCGCAGCCGGGCACAGCCCATCGGGATTAGCGTGACATTCTCTGTCGGCTCGCTGGATTTTGCCGGGCTTGTCTGAAGTTTGCCGACCAGTCCCAGGTGGTCTTTCTGCCATGCCGGGATTCTTTTTGCTTTGGCGCGAAGCTCTATCGGTGCGGCGTCTGACTTAAAAGGCTGATTGTCACCGGGCCAGTTCTTATGTACCACCTTGAATGAGGATGCGGGATCGTCTTCATTTAGCACCAATCCGTAATTCCACGGTGTCGTAGGATGGATTTCCCACGCCGGCCATTCGTCTGTACCTCCTTCACGAACATATTTTTCGCCGATCTTAAGTGAGTAGGTCAGAGGCCCACGATCCACCGAGACGCTGTTTTTATTCTTGGTCCACTTTCGCAGTGATATTTCCATCGGTAGATTAAGCTCAACCTTATCGCCATTTTCCCACTGCCGATTAATCTCGAGGTATAATCCCGGACCGGTTGCTTTGAAGGTTTTATTGTTGACTGTCAGTTCTGGATTTTCGCACCAGCCGGGTATCCGCAGATAAAGCGGAAACCGGACCGGCTTACCGATAGTGACAGTCATGCTGATTTTCTCGTCGAATGGATACTTCGTTTCTTCTTGAATCGTAATTTCCGTTCCGTCGCCAACCTTCTCCGTGACTTTGCATGGGGCGTAGAAAGCCGCAGCCAGGCCGTTGCCCGGCGTCGCCAGCCACAGATGCTCGGCGTAATAAGGCCAGCCGTGCCCCGTATTGTGCTGGCAGCAGCGATGATCATGCGGGTCGAACAGCAGCATCGGACCGCCGTTCTGCAGGCCCGGCGATTTGTTTTTTCGATCGCAGAGAATCATATTCGGCGCCGTCAGATAATGCAGCGCCTTAAGGTCGGCCGTAAACGCCGCCGGCAGTGAATTAAACACCACATCCTCGCAGCGGTCGGCCCATTTCGCATCGCCGCTGATTCTCAGCAGTGTTTCGTGTGACAGCATCATTTCGACCATGCCGCACGTCTCGACTGCCTGACGCGGCCCTGTGTAGCCGGGCCGGCAGTTCTCATCGCCGCCGAACATCCCGCCGGGCACCTGGCCGTACATGTCCCGGATCTTTTGCCAGTTGCGCTCGGCCGCCTGCAGATGATTCGGATTCTTCGATTGCATATAGAACGTGCCGGCTTCGCCGAAGCCCTGTGACATATTGACATTGTGCCAGTTGATGACATCCTTTTCCCATTCGGCCGTGTGGCGGTGAACCTTCTCGGCCAGTTCCAGCAGGAATTTGTCTCCGGTCCGGTTGTACAGCCAATACACGCTGTAAAGCAGGTCGCCTCCGCGCATCTTCGGCCAGTAGCCCACCAGGAACCTGTCTTCCGGTACGGTCATAAGGTACTTCATATATTTGGTCATCAAGTCGATGACCCGTTTATCTTTACCGCCGGTGAAGTCATAGTAATCCTGCAGGCAGAATAGCATTATCATATTAGGCCACAAGTCTTCACGGCCCTGTAATCCCGTCGCTGCTCCTTTTCTGCCCTTGTCCGGCCCGAACCAGCCGTCTTCTTTCTGGCTTGCCAGTGCCGCCTCGATCCATATCTTCGATTCTTTGATCATGCGCTCGTCGCCGAGGATGTAGCCGCAGTTGCTGAATCCCTTGAGCCAGTAGGCAGGTTCTTCCCAGCCGTGATCGCCGCTGCCATCCGGGCTGAGCCATGCATTGCCCTCTTTTATTAAGAACCGGCTGATCTCAGTCAGATGTCCGTGAAATCCGTCCGCCTGCAATTCGAGTTGCCTGCGTACCCATCCGGCCGGCTCTATCGCCCCGACCGGCAGCTTTATCAGGGGACTCGGCGTCAACGGCGCGCGGTTGCCGACGTAGAAGTCATTCCCCGCCCCGGTGACCGGCTTGTCAACAACGCGGATAGTTGTATTACCGGAGAAGGCGACACCAGCGAGCGAAGCAATCAGCATCATACTGATAAATGCGTATTTAGACATTATTGGCCCTTTCAGTTTCAAATAATCAAACAGAACTAGAATTTTACGTAAAAACCCATAAGAATGCCAACACAAAATACGCCTGTTTCTGGGCTGTTCGAGCGCTTCATTTATAGTTTTGTCTTGACAATCAAATCTAAAAATGTATCATAAAATATGGATTCACGGCACATTCGAAGGCATTTAAAAAGAGGAGAAAATGTGCATCCAATAGCCCTCAGAGTGGAAAGGAAAGTTCAAAATGGTTAGAATAATTCCAAGAAGCCATTTAATAACGTCAATACTTCTTTGTGTAGCGCTATGTACTTCCACTTCCGGCAAGACAATATACGTTGACGATAATGCCGTCGGGGCAAATGACGGTTCAAGCTGGGAAAATGCATACAATTTTCTGCAGGATGCATTGGCCGATGCAAATTCTGCCGAAAAGCCGGTCGAAATCCGAGTAGCTCAGGGCATTTACAAACCCGATATGGGAGCGATCCAAACACCCGGCGACCGCGAAGCCACATTCAAACTTATCAATGGCGTGACTATCAAAGGCGGCTACGCTGGTGTCGGCGAATTGGATCCAAACGCTCGTGATATCGAGCTCTACAAAACCATTCTCTCCGGCGATCTCGATGGTAATGATTCAGATGACAATAATCCCTTCGATGCTACGCGTAACGAGAATTGTTGCCATGTGTTGACAGCCGTCGAGGCAGATAAGACAGCAGTACTGAACGGTTTAACAATTATGAATGGCAATGGATTTCAAAATACGTGGGAGGATTCTAAAGACGGCGCCGGAATGCTCATCGAAAACAGTTGCCCAAGTCTGATTTGCTGCACTTTCAACAGTAACGCAGGAAGATACGGGGGTGCTATTTACAATTTGAGAAGCCATCCAATCTTAACAGACTGCAAATTCACGGGAAACGTGTCGTCTGATGGTGGCGGCATATACAACGATGACCAAAGCAATCCCAACCTAATTAACTGTATATTCACGTGGAACTTCTCAGGGATCGGAGGTGGGATGTCCAACTTTCAAAGCTGCCCAATCCTAACCGATTGCATATTCAAAGCGAACATCTCTGACCTTGACGGTGGTGGGATGTCCAATGAAAAACAGAGCTGCCCCACCCTTACCAACTGCAAATTCACGGGGAACAAATCAGGGTATGGCGGCGGGATATCCAATTGGGAAAACTGTAGCCCAAGCCTGACCAATTGCACATTCAGCGGGAATCTGGCAACAATCTGGGGTGGTGGGATGTATAATGTTCTCAATGGTAATCCTATCCTGACCAACTGCAATTTCATCGGAAATTCGTCAGACAGGACTGGCGACGGTATATTTAACTATGAAAGCAACACGATCCTTACTAATTGCATTCTCCGGAATGGAGGTAATGAGATATGGAATGATGACAATTCCATGATTATGATAACCTACAGCAATATCCAGGGTGGCTGGCCGGGCTTAGGCAATATAGATAAAGATCCTCTTTTCGCCAAGCCAGGTTATTGGATAGATATAAACGATCCCAACAGCGTTGCCGAGCCGAACGATCCAAATGCCATATGGATCGATGGTGACTATCATTTGAAATCCGAGGTGGGGCGATGGGATCCGAACAGCGAAAGCTGGGTTGTGGATGATGTGACCAGTCCATGTATTGACGCTGGCGATCCTAATAGCCCGAATGGCGATGAGCCGCAGCCTAACGGAGGTATTATCAATATAGGCGCTTATGGCGGCACGGCAGAGGCGAGCATGTCGCCGGCCGGCGCGGAAGAAATCGTTTACATTCAGTGGCTGGGCCATTCGACTGTGAAGATCTGGACGGATGATTGCGTTGTTTATGTGGACCCGGAGAGGGTGCCGGAGACATTCGGCGATGCGACGCTTGTATGTGTGACTCATACTCACGGCGACCATTACTCGCCTTCGGATATTGCGAAGGTTTCCAACGCCGAGACGCAATTCATCGCCCCACCTGACGTCATCTCCCAGTACGGCAGGGGATTGTCGGTCGCACCGTGGCAGGCTATGGAATTTGACTTTGTCAATATTATTGCTGTGCCCTCGTATAATACGAACAAGACGAACCATCCGAAGTCACGCAATTGGGTCGGGTATATCATAGAGCTTGGCGGCAAACGCATTTACGTCGCGGGCGATACGGACCTGATCGAGGAGATGAAATCGCTCGGGGACATTGACGTGGCGTTCCTTCCCGCGGGCGGCACGTACACAATGAACGCAACCGAAGCGGCAGAAGCGACAGAGTATATCAAGCCCGATTTGGCGATACCCTACCACTGGGGCCAGAGCGTCGGCACTCTCGCCGATGCTCAGAGATTTGTCGAATTGGCCCAATGCCCGGCGATGGTTTTGGCCGTGGGCGAGATGATTAATTCGGACAACTGGCCGGTATATTCGCCGCTGATAGCGCACTGGGCGCTCGACGAGGCCGAGGGTGATATCGCCCATGACAGCGTCGGTGAAAATCACGGCACGCTCTCCGGCGATCCGGCCTGGCAGCCAGCCGGCGGTAAGATAGACGGGGCGTTGCAGTTCGATGGTATCGATGATTATATCAGCACTGATTTTGTGCTGGACCCGGCGGATGGGGCATTCAGCGTCTTCACCTGGATCAAAGGCGGAACACCCGGACAGGTGGTCGTTTCTCAGGCTGACGGTGCCGGTTCCGGCGAGACATGGCTGGGTACGGATCCGCTGGACGGCAAACTCATGACCGGTCTGGTCCCTCCAGCCACCGGGCGGTTCGTCCCGCAGCCGCTGGTCTCGGAATCGATAATAACGGACGGCCAGTGGCATCATATCGGCTTCGCCTGGGACGGCTCGTACAGGGCCCTTTATGTGGGCGGCACAGAAGTCGCAAAAGATACAGCAGCTCAGAATCCGCTTCAATCCGCCGATGGCGGTCTTTACATCGGTGCCGGCAGGAATCTTGAAACAGGAACTTTCTTCTCCGGCCTGATAGACGACGTTCGCATCTACAACCTGGCGTTGGGTGCAGAGGAAATTGCGGCGTTGGCGAAGTGAGTCTATAACGAACAGGAAGGAAGGTGCAGAATTAGACGCTTTGGTATGATGGTATTGTTGCTCCTGGTGGCTGCGGAAAGTCTCACCGCTGAGATACAAAGTATAGTCGCTGCCGGTGCCAGGTTGGAAAGACTCGCCGGCGGTTTTGGATTCACGGAAGGGCCCGCCGTCGATGCCGCGGGAAACGTGTTCTTCACAGACCAGCCTAATAATCGAATTTACCGCTGGTCGGTGGACGGCCAGTTGTCTGTCTTTCACGAAAACCCGGGAAGGGCGAACGGGCTCTATTTCGACAAAGATGGAAACCTGCTGGCATGTGCCGACCTTAATAACGAGCTGTGGCAAATCGATATGCAGGGCCGGGTGACGGTGCTCGTTAAGGATTACGGGGGCAAAAAGTTGAACGGCCCCAACGATCTTTGGGTTGATCGAAAAGGCGGCATCTATATTACGGACCCGTTTTACTCCAGAAATTACTGGGACAGAGGCCCCATGGAGCAGGACGGCCAGCACGTGTACTACCTGACGCCCGACCGCAGCGAGCTTATCCGTGTCACCACCGACCTGGTCCAGCCTAACGGAATCATAGGCACACCCGATGGCAGGCTGCTTTATATAGCAGACATCGGGGCAGGCAAGACCTATGTATATCGCATAAATGCCGATGGCAGGCTTTCGCACAAAGCTCTCTTTTGCTCGATGGGTTCGGACGGCATGACCATTGATAACCAGGGAAATGTCTACCTTACAGGCGCAGGAGTCACCGTCTTCGATCCGCGCGGTAAACAGATCGAGCATATTGCCGTGCCCGAAGGCTGGACCGCGAACGTCACCTTCGGCGGCAAAGATAGACAGACGCTTTTTATTACCGCTCAGGACTCTCTCTACGAGCTGCGAATGCGTGTAAAAGCGGCGTCGATTATTCCCGACTTCAACGGCGACGAAATAGTCGATATGGCGGACTTCTCCAGACTTGCAAAATACTGGCACCAGGATGAATCGTCGGTGGATATCAGCCCGGCACCTGTTGGCGACGGCAGGGTCGATATTCGGGATTTGGCTGTTTTGGCTGACTATTGGCTGAAGGAAGTTCTGCCAGCTAATCTGGGAGCATATTGGAAACTGGACGAGCAAGAAGGTAGTACAGCTAAAGACGGCGCCGGCGACAATCACGGTACGGTCTCCGGCGACCCAGCCTGGCAACCTGACGGCGGCAAAATAGGAGGTGCGCTTCAGTTTGATGGGATTGACGATTATATCGAGACTGGCTTTGCCCTGGACCCGGCAGATGGGGCATTCAGCGTCTTTGCCTGGATTAAGGGTGACGTCCCGGGGCAAGTTGTCATTTCTCAGACTGACGGCGCCGGGTCCGGCGAAACTTGGCTGGGTGCGGATCCATTGCTCGGCAAACTCATGACCGGCCTGGTCCCACCTGCCGCCGGGCGGTTCGTCCCGCAGCCGCTGGTCTCGGAATCGATAATAACGGACGGCCAGTGGCATCATATCGGCTTTACCTGGGACGGTTCGTACAGGACCCTCTATATGGACGGCACGGAAATCGCCAAAGATGCGACAGCTCAGGCCGCACTGAAATCCGCCGACGGCGGCATGTACATAGGTGCCGGCAAAAATCTCGAAGCAGTGACTTTCTTCTCCGGCAAGATCGACGACGTACGAATCTACAACGTTGCCCTGACTGCGGATGAAATCGATACGCTGGTGCATTAGGTCTGGGACTTTCCCGATTGCTTTGCTTTTCTTACGGCGGTTTCTGCTGGTTTTCTGTGAGGCCCGGCGTGAAATTGCCCGGCGGCAAAGCAATAAGCGTGGGGATTCCCCGAAAAGCATTTCGGCAAAAACCGCATCTATATCGACACCTGAAAAGCAATCGCGCAGCCGGCCTGTAATTAAGCAGGAATGCTGAAAATATCCCTGTATTCGGTGCATGTTTCCTTGATAAATCGAAACAAATAGTCGATAATATAAGTATATAATCTTAGGGCCTATGTATGGGAGGCAAGGCAGATGCGTTTGATTGTGAGAAAAGACGGTCAGACCGTCAATGACTTTCGGTTCGAGAGGGGACCCGTCTATATCGGCAGGCATGAGCACAGCCAGATTTTTCTTCCCGACAGGGCGGTATCGAGACAGCACGCCGCAATCTTCGCCACGCAGGACGGCAAGTGGGTGCTCGAAGACCTCGACTCGGCAAATAAAACATTTCTGAACGATAAGGCGATTCATAAGGCTCCAATCAAAACCGGAGATCGTATTCGCATCGGAGATTTCGAGATTGAAGTCACGCTCGACACCGATGCCGGCATACCTATTCATCTGGAAGACACTCTCATGCCCACTCCGCGTGAACCGAGCTCTTCGGGGGCGCCGGCTCGTGAGATCATCGTTCGAAAGCCGGATGCCGAACGTGCTCCCGATATTCAACTGCCGGCCATGCGGGTGAAGGATTTTCTGCAGGCCACCGAAACGATCTGCAAATCCAACGGCCCCGACGAGGTGCTCAAGACCCTGCTGAGCATCACTTTGAAGCAGTTCCAGGCGAACAATTGCTGGTGTGCTTTGCGGGCTCTGCCAGAAGGCCCGATGACCGTTCACGCCGGCAAAAGCCGGGATAGCGGCGTTCTGGATCTGAGCGATATAAAAGTTCATAAAAAAATCACACATGCTATTGAAAATCAGGAATTCCTGCTCTTGCCGCGGTTTCCGTTGCAGGATGGAAAACCATGTTCTGCCATGATAGCCCCGATTATAGACCCATCCGGCTGCTTCGGCGTGTTGTACGTCGATAACGCCGGAGAAAAGCGGTACTATACCCTCAGCGACCTGGACTACCTGATGCTGCTGGCAATCCACACCGCCGCAATCGTGGAAAACTTCTAATCGCCGACTAATCCAGCAATTTCCCACCAAAGCCTGTCATTCCGCACTCGATGCGGAATCAAAACCGTCAACAAATCTGGATTCCTGTTTTCACAGGAATGACAAAACTATCATTAGTCCCTTGAAATTGGCTTTGTTTGGCCTTGTTTTTTTCGTCCCAGCAGGCCGGTTAATTACCATAATATCCTTTCATAAAAGAATTTGCGCTATTTCGTGCCGGCACAAATTGGCTTTGTTTTTTCAAATAGCCTTTCAACCCCCAGAAAATCTGGGGGCGAACTAAGATTGGCTTTGTTTGGCTTTGAATTGGCTTTGTTTTCTCGCCGCCCGAAACCGTAAATATCTTCATAATCCCCTTTCAATAAAGAGCTTGCGCCAATTTCGCCCTACCGCAAATTGGTCGAGTAGACGTAATATGGCTGTGCCACTTAGGTAATGTTTGTTTTCTCAGTTCCTCT